>JAEEGK010002939.1_pt1 | contig 42704 bp, 25 predicted proteins | sample 8958771 | NCBI WGS metagenome assembly JAEEGK01 (sample SAMN16246547, study PRJNA631951) | gut metagenome | biome: gut microbiome; feature: rumen; material: SC-attached | host: Bos | place: Iran: Karaj | collected 2018-10
AGACAGAAGGCTGGGCTTACGCCTGAGCTGCTGATTGGTGTTATGCGTCTGTGAATGCGAGCATTCCCATCTGCATATCACCATTCATCAGCGCACATTCGCTTGAATGTGCAGCCTTCTTCAAAAGAGAAAAAAGCCTCTAATCTTAGAGGCTGAAAAAAGGCTTCGCCAGAAAAGCTATCCAGACACAGAGGGGATATCCTTTGGATAGAAATCAAGGAGGAAATCTGTCTCCGAGACGCGGAGTATTGGGGTTATCGACCACGGAATACACGAATAACACGGAAGTCAGCTTATCCTAATGGAGACCAGTGGTCATTTCTGCGTTGACCACTGGGCGGATACCACGGAAGCTTTGGCCAATTAAGAACACGAATCACACGAATTGACACGAATGATCTTTAACGTTAATGACCGTATAATGGGCCGTTAATGATCATTAATGATATATTGAAAAAAGATGATGAAAAAAAAACTTTTAAAAGGTGTAGGTGCGAAGCACCTGATGCTGAAAAGACATGAATGCTTCTGTGAATGCAAGCCTTCCCAGCTGCATTAATGTCCTTTCAGCGCACGGCCTTGCCGTGCTACACCTTTCAAAAGAGAAAAAGTCCTCCAACCTTTGGAGGAAGAAAAAAGGCTGCGCCAGAAAAGCTATCCAGACACAGAGGGGATAACCTTTGGATAGAAATCAAGGAGGAAATCTGCTGAGGAAATGGCGGTTCAGTCATGTATTTTCAGGGACAAGCAGTTATTTCCACATATAATTTCCACAAAGATTTCTTGCCGAAGGCAATAGAATAAAGGGATGAACAGTGTTTTATCTAATTATAGGGGAGAGGCAAATATTTTTTAGATTTTGCTGCGATAGCGATTTTAAGCCATTAGGATATGAACCCGATAGGGTGGTGACTGCCTAAGAGATGGCAGATAGGAGCTCGCACATAGATGTTATCTCTGAGACAGTCGCCAGAGGTGCTTTCAAGCGCATCTTATCCTAATGGCTCATTTTTCGTCCTTGAATAAAATCCATTTTCTTCATCTTCTTATGAAAATCGTTAGGGTCTGGATAGTATTCTGTGAAGCTTTTTCTTGCTCCAAGGATTGAAGTTTTTTTTATTTATTATTAATATAATATATTTTTTTGAAAAAAATTTGGAGGTTTTGGAAATGTTGTGTATCTTTGCGGCGTTGATTTATCATGAATGTCAGTTAATATACAATACTATATACCTTTAAATAATTAATACGTATGAAAAAGATCTTACTTTCTGTTGCCATGCTCTGCATGGCATTGGGTGGGCGAGCATTGGCAGACAATGTCTGTGAAGGCTGGCGTGCAGACTACGATGGGGTGATGCTCCAAGCTTTTTGGTGGGACGGATATGAGGACGCTAAATGGACGAACCTGGAGGCTAAGGCTGATGAACTGTCGCAGTACTTTAATTTGATTTGGGTACCGAATTCTGGAACTGTCACTAGCAATCCTAAGGCAACAACTCAGGGTACTTCGATGGGCTATGATCCATGTTTTTGGCTGTCGCATAATTCTTGCTTCGGTACTGAGACTGAATTACGTTCGATGATTAACACCTTCAAACTGAAAGGTGTGGGAATCATCGAAGATGTGGTGATTAACCACAAGAAAGGACAGACCAGCTGGCTTGACTTCCCGGATGAAGAAGTGACTGTCGGTGATGAGACCTATACTATTGACTGGAATGGTGCTCCTGAGGATTATATCACCTGCAACGATGATTGTAATTATCAAGGATATGCTACCCATGGCAATTATGATACGGGCGATGACTTCCCTGGATTCCGTGACTTGGACCATACTAAGACAGTCACTCAAAATAATATCATTACCTATCTTAGATTCCTCAAGAATGGACTTGGCTATGTAGGTTTCCGTTACGACTTGGTGAAGGGTTATGCTCCTGGGTTCATCCATGAGTATAATGATGCTGCTATGCCTGAGTTCTCGGTGGGCGAGTACTGGGATGACCAGACGAGCATCCAGAACTGGATCATGAATACGGGCAACCGTTCGGCGGCTTTTGATTTCCCACTGAAGTATAAAATAAATCAAGCTATCAGTAATGGTGATTATTCTGCTTTCAATTGGAAGAGTTTCGCTTTTGACCCTAACTTCAGCCAATATGCAGTCACTTTCGTCGATAATCATGATACTGGTCGTGAGGACCATTCGAAACTGGTGAACAACTGGTCGGCTGCAAATGCTTTCATTCTGGCTTCGCCTGGTACACCATGTATTTGGTACAAACACTACTTGGCTGATGCCTCTAACATCCAAAAGATGATTATGGCTCGCAAGGCATGCGGTATCACAAATACTTATTGCATTGTTGAAGAGCAGTATCCGGTAAATAATAACTCTGGTTATATCTTGAAGACAGTGGGCCATAAGGGCAGTTTGTATTTACAGCTGGGTTCTGCAGTCGGAGATACGCCTTACGGCTATCAATTCGTTTGCGGCGGTGACAGCTATAAACTCTATTCTTCGATCAATGATTTTGCAAGTGTGACTGTATCGCCCAATGGAGGAAACTTTACTACGAGTACCCAGAAGGTTACGTTTACTGTCATGAATGCTATTGAAAATGGTGCATCGTACAAAGTCGGCGATGGTGAAACCTGGACACCAATCACTGAGGATCATATCTATATTGGCGAAAACGTTGATTATAATACAGATATCACCGTCTATTGGCGTGCAACGGGTTCTGACGAAGTGCCACATAGTGGTTCGGTTACCTTCACGAAGAGGGCGTCTTACCCGAAACCTATTGTTGAAAATAATAACGAGGTGAGCGTGTTCTTCGAAACGGACCAGAAGGACGTTAAGATTTGGGCTTGGGGTGATAATGGTAACTACACAGGCGGAAATTGGGACAATAAACTTTCCATGACCCCTATGGGCGTAAACAGTGCCGGCAAGCTCGTCTATAAATGGACGTACGATGGCAATTTAACTGATGCTCCTGCTAAGGTGCTATTTATCGATGGAAGCAATCAGACGCCTGATTTCGACTTCGTGAATCATGGCTATTACACTGCAAAGGGCCTTGACTATAAGCTGGAGGAAAATACCGTTTATTTTGACAATTCTGTAAGTGGTTGGAACAATGTATATTATTATGCATGGACCAAGAATGGCGAATGTGAGCACGAATGGCCCGGTGTAGTGCTTGAGGCAAGAGCAGATGGAAAGTATGAAGTGTCTGAACTGGATGGTATTTATACTTCGATAATCTTCAACGATCCCTATGCCACGGGTGTGAAGCAGACCGAAGACCTTACGGTTGTGGATGGCAAGACCTATTCGTTGGAAGCCAACACTGTTTATTTTGACAATAGCCAGGTGAAGTGGGATAAGGTGTATTATTATGCCTACACCAAAGATGAACTGCCAAAGGAGAAATGGCCGGGTGAAGTGGTAACTACTACCGATAATCGAGGTTTCTTTAAGGTTACTTTATTGGATGCTTACACCACTGTCATTTTCAATGATGGTACTACAAACGGTAGTCAGGTGGGCGTGAACCAGACTGAGAACCTTGCGGTAGTGGATGGCGAGGTTTATACGATCAATGTTGCTGAGGTGACCTCTGTAAGTTTCCCCAATTCGTTCATCGGATGGAACAACACTCCGATTTCAATGAACAAGAAAGATGGTGTAGAAAATACATGGACCTGTGAGCTTGACATGTCTAGTTCCGAAAGTGATGTAGAATTCAAGTTGCTCGTCAATGGAGATCAATGGTTGGGATATAATGAAGTTTCTTTATCAGTGCCAAAATATACCTGGGTTTCCGGTAATTATGATTCCAACATTACGCTGAATAACAATACTACCAACTACAAGACCTACCGGATTACGGCTACGTGGACTCCTAGTGCTTCTGCAAGACAGGGCTGGACAGTGAAGATTGAGGGCGTTGAGCCTAGAAATCCATTAATGACATTGACTGTTGTAGGTGACGCGGCCCTTCTTGGTTCGGATTGGGATCTTAATGATGCAAGCAATGAGATGATTTTCTGTGAGGATGGCACTTGCTACTATCTGACAAAGATGGCTAGTCTGAACGCAGGTGATTATACATTCAAGGTGGCTCAGGATCATGGTTGGACTCATTCTTGGGGTGATCCGAATAATCCTGATCATAATAATTACGTATTTAATGTTGGTTCGCCTGGATTGTACGAGGTATCGTTCTATTACCATCAGGATGATGACCACATTTCGCATAAGGTTGTGCTGAAGGATGTGCTTGAGATAGTGGATGGTGAACCATTTGAGGCCCTGGGTAACAACTCGAATTCTTCAGTGGCGATAGCAAGCTATCATCGCGCCTTCAAGAACAACTGGGGCACGCTGTGTCTGCCATTTGAAATTAAGAAGAAGTATGATGGCGTAACGTTCTATCAGCTAAGTGTGGTTGATCCTACTGATAAGGTTCTGACTTTTGAAGCGATTGATAAAGTCGATGCAGGTTTGCCTGTGATTTACAAGGCAGAGAATGGTGTAGACCTGGATTTTACAGAAGTTGATGCTAATTTATCATACGCTCCTCAGTCAGCTGACGTTAATGATATGGGCTGGACACTGCATGGAACGTTTACAAATCAGACAGGCCTGAACGCTGGTTCGGGAGAATACCTCTATTTCATTGCCAACAACCAGTTCTGGCAGGGTATAGACACGAACATCAATGCTTATCGTGCATGGTACACGACGAGTGATAACATGCTCGAAGGTTCTCCTTCTGATGCTCCGTTCCGCATTGAAGTGGGTGATCCTGAGGACATCCAGGTGGTTGAGCAGGAAGACGGCAGTGTGAAGGTTTATTATGACTTGCAAGGCCGTAGGCTTGGTCAGACTCGCAAGGGCCTGGTTATTGAGAATGGTAAGCTGATTTTTGTAAAATGATAAAATGATACAGCTATGAAAAAGATATATTCAAAACCTGCGATGGACATTGTTCAAATGTCGGGGTTCGATATCGTCACTAACTCCCCACTCGGTGATGATCAGATAGGTATGGGCGATGGGCAAGTCACGGGTGGCTACGGCGAGGCTCCGAATCGTCGTAATGCAATCTGGGACGAATAATGGTGACGGGGCGGCCAAACTTGGCTGCCGACGACGACAGATAATGGGCAGCCATGGATGGCTGCTGACGATAACGGATTAATGATGGCGCCAGCTGGCTGGGAGGGTTTTCCTGGGCGGCTGGCGTTTATTGCGAAATCGCGCCTTACGGGACAAGGAGGGGGATGGTGGGGATGGGGATGAAAAAAAAGAGGGCGAATGTTTGGTGGTGTGGGGATTTATTCGTATCTTTGCGGCGCCGTTTGCAGCCAAAAACGGCTGCAACGGAAACAAAAGGGGCAGACAGGGATGGGCGCTGACGGAAACAAAAGGGGCGGGCATCGATGGGCGCTGACGAGACACAAAGAGGACGCGATGAAATCGCGTCTTACGAGAAAGGGGATGCAGAGGTGGGTGTGGATGGTGCTGACGGGGCAATAATTGTGAATGAAAGAATAATGAAAATAAAATAATGAAGAAGGAAATTTGGCAGAAGGGCTTTGTGCTGATGATTATTTATCAGACGGTGTTGACCTTGCAAAGGTGCGGAATGGACTTGTGGACATTCTGGCAGGATAAGTCGATGCATAACTATGCGGCGACGGATTACCTGATCAATTATCAGGGGGGATTCGTGCGTCGAGGGATGATTGGTGAGGTGTTGTACCAGCTGCGTCTGCATCTGGGTGTCGATCCGTTGCCGGTGCTGACGGTGCTGGGTGTGGCTTGTTTTGTGGGACTTGCCTTTATGATGCTGCGTGCTTTCAGACGAAAGGGATTGCCTCCGTACATACTGCCTCTGGTGATCTGCATGGGAATGGTCTTTGCTTCACGTAAGGACTACGGGATGATCCTGCTGGTGTGGGCGGCTACGTGGACTTATCTGAATCTGCAGAAGGAATGGACAAGGGTGGTGGTGCCGACACTGGTGCTGCTGTTCCTGCTGAACGTGCATGAAGCGTCATTGCTTTTCGCATGGCCTATGCTGGCGCTGATGATGCTGCGCGAGAAGGGGCTTGGCAAGGGCTTGAAAGCTGTGGGCGTGATTGTTCCTGTAGTGATGTTTGTGCTGTTGTGCAGCTTCAAGGGAACTGCCGAGATGGCACAGGCTATCCATGACTCGTGGAAGCCGTTCCTTCCGGAGGAATGGGGCGATGTGCCTGATGACAACAGCATCGCGGCTATCGGATGGAGCGCGAAGAATACGATGCTGATGCACCTCTGGTGGAATTATTTTGCTTTCTATCCTGACTTTTCGATACTGCATGGATGGATGGTAAGGCCGATCGTTTATCTGCTGATCTTCTATCTGCTGGCTAACTATCCGCTGGTGTTCCGCAAGGCGGATGAGGTGCAACGCAAGCGCGACAGCGTGAACATGGGACGCATTGCCTTGTTCCAGTTCCTGATGCTGCTGCCGATGTTTACGGTGCTGAGCAATGACCTGGGACGCGTGGTGAGCTACTGGACGTTGTCGTCGCTGGTGTTCTACCTGGTGGTTCCTGCTGAGCGGCTGGAAGGGCTTTTCCCGAAGTTCTTCTGCAAGATGGCGGATGGGCTGAATGCGGGATTGTGCCGCTTGGTGAAGCCGAGATGGGGCGTTCTGGCGTTGCTGATGCTGGTGATCTGCTTTACGCCGGTGAGGGGGAACATACATATTGCGGTCAGCTTGTCGCCGCTGGGCTCGCTGTATTTTTGGCTGAGGGGAGTGACGGCTGGGATTCTTTAGATTATTTAGAAAAAAAAACTTTTGAAGAAGCCAGGGACGATCTTTAAGAAGATGAAAAATGGAGATGATTGAATGGAGGTGCCCGATGGCACCTCTGCTGTCTGTCTCAGAACAATCAGCCATGAGCGAGCTCCTGTCTGCTCGCTCTTAGCCATTCAGCACCACTGTGTGGCTTTCATTCAATCATCCCTAAAATCGCCTTCGGCAGGAAAATGCTAAAATATATCTACTAACCCTAGTTTAATGATAAAATTCGGTGGGACGATTGTGTGGTGATATAGTAACAATAGGGGCAATAGTAATTATAGAAGGGGGACGAAATGTATTTTGATAAATGAGGGGGGAGGCAAGGATGGGCTTATTGGTGAGGATTGGAGGGACGAGTGGTTTTGAATAGCCAGAGGAGGAGGGCGTAGATGGTGACGAGGAAGGCGCGGAGGGTGAACCAGAGATGCATGATGGAGTGCTGACGCATGAGGAGGAACCAGATGGGTACGATCATGGCGACAAGCAGCAGCCAATAATATCGGCGCTGCACTTTGATGCCTTTCTGCAGGAAGATGTAGGCGGCGGAAAGGGCGAGGATGAGGGCGGGTATCTTCCAACCCAGGGCACGTTCTTCGCCAAAGATGATGAACTGAAGCATCTTTGGAATGGTGAGTTCGATGCCATAATATTGCTGCGAGGTGCGCACACCTATCTGCTGGGCGGCATCGGCCAAGAGATTGAAGCCTGTCAGTCCGTAACCGATGACCCACTTGCTTGCCCATAGCAGGGCATAGCCTATTCCCCAGGCCAAGGAGGCGATGATGAGGGTACGCATCTCGTGCTTACGATGGATGAGCAGGCATACCAACAAGGGCATGCCTAGGGTGAGCTGGGGCGTGGTGAGAAAGTCGAAGAATGACGTCACGGCTCCTATGACAAAGAAGGTGAGGACCAGGGAACGACTGCGGGCGGTGAGATCGGGATAGAGCATCACTGCCAGCATGCTCAGGAACATCAGATAGAAACAGGTGGAATATTGCATCGAGAAGGGAACGACGGGGAAATAGACCAGCAGGAGGCTGAGGAGGAACAACAGGGCCTCGACTTTCCCTATCCTTTGCCAGATGGCCCACAGGGTGGCTAGGCTGAGGAGAAGCATCAGCAGACAGTTGACGATGCGGATACCGTGCAGGCTGAAGATGATGAGCATGGGCTTTAAGGTCACCAGATATCCTTGCCAGTAACGTCCGTAATAGCGCATCTCGAGGCCGTTGGTTTGGCCGAGGGCTACGTGTTCGGTGTGGACGGACTTGGCTACCTCTTCGTCGTCGTTGTCGTAGTAGGGGTTGAGCATCGCTGAGCGCAGGGGATGCATGGCATCGCTGGAGATGGCCAGATTGAGCATGAGGGCATCGGTGTAGTTGTCGAGGCGGCCCAGTCGACCGTCGATGAGATGTGCTCCTTGGCCCTGGTGCTGCAACTGACGGGCGGAGGCGATGACGTTGTCGGTGATGAGCGACGACGGAAGGCAGCAGGCTCCGAGCATCAGCAGGGTGAAGGTGAGGAGGAGGAGGAGGTAGGTGGTGAGGAGGAGGAATATTGTTTTTTTCATATTATTTTAATATAAAAAAAAGCTTTGCAAGGTGTGGGGCTAGGCCCCTGTCCAGTGAAAGGACGGGGCAAATATAGGGATTATTTGTGGATTTTCCAAAAAATGAGTGGGGTTTTTATGATTTTCGCGTAAAAGGCTTGGAGTTTTGGGAATTATTGCCTATCTTTGCCCCCAATCTACAAGAACCTCTATTATGCCACGTATTTCCTATATCGACATTGCCAAGGGCATTCTCATTTCGCTGCTCGTGCTCCATCATCTCATCTGGACTTCGGTGACCTTTGTCAAGGTCCCCAACGACTTCCTGAATACGCTTTATGAACTCCAGATGCCTCTCTTTGTGGGGTATTTCATCCAGGCATTCTTCGTCATTTCGGGGTTTTGTACCAACTTCTCTATCCCGTGGAAGGACTTCCTGTGGAAGCAGGTCAAGACGTTGCTTGTTCCGAACATCGTCTTCACTTTGCTCATTCACCTGTATCATGGTGACTTCGGGGGCTGCATCTACGACATCATCGAACGAGGCGGCTGGCTGTGGTTTGTGACGGCACTGTTTGTGAGCAAGATTGTCTATTACTTCGTGCGCCGATGGATCGGGAACGAGTATGTTATCTTCGGATTGTTCCTCGTGACGTCGTTTGTAGGCGTGTGCCTGAATGATCGTGATGCGGTGTTCAACTACTGGTGGCATCGGCAGACGCTTACGCTGCTGTTGTTCCTGGCTTTGGGCAATTGGCTGCGCACGCATATTCATGACTCGAAGATCTGGATTTTCGGAGCCGTGTATCTCGTTGGTATTGCGGCGTGTTATCTGCTGCACATCGAGGTGCCTTACATCACTGCGGGCTTCCATGCGACGAAGTTCACATGGGGGCTGCATGTGCTGATTTCGGTGGGCGGATCGGTTGCGTTCCTGAAACTTTGCTCGTATCTCAGGTATAGCCCCATTTTCGAATATATCGGGCAGAACACGCTGGTGATCTATATGCTGCATCTGGATGTGCTGTATCCGCTGATCGAGAACTTCCTGGATATCTATAACAAGAACACGACGGAGGGGTCGCTGCTGACGACGATTGCGATATGGACGACGACGATGGTGGTGTGCCTGCTGCTGGGGAAGGTCATTGGGACGCGGTACCTGCGGTTTATGATCGGAAGGTGGTAGCGGAGACAAGGTGAGGCAGCCATGCACGGCTGGCGGCGGGGACAAGGAGAGAGGGCGCGACGAAATCGCGCCTTACGGAAAAGGGAGGACGCGGGGAAGGGCGGCCAAGGACGGCCGCTGGCGGGGACAAGGAGAGGGGGCGCGACGAAATCGCGCCTTACGGAAAAGGGAGGACGCGGGGAAGGGCGGCCAAGAACGGCCGCGGACGGGGACGGGAGGGCGGCCAAGAACGGCCGCTGGCGGGGACAAGGAGAGGGGGCGCGATGGCATCGCGCCATACGGGACAAGGAAGGGCAGCCATAGATGGCTGCTGACAAGAACACTGAGGGCGGCCAAGAACGGCCGCTGACGATGACAGAAGGAGAGGGCGGATGGGGGATGGGTGATGATGGAGACGAAGAAAGGGGGCGGCCTGGATGGCTGCCCCCTTTCTTGTTATGGGGTGTGGATGGATTTTTGGTGGGGGGAGATGTGGATCTGGTTGGGTTGGATGGTGGGCTGGGGACGGCCATGGAGGTCGTAGCGGAGCTGGACGGAGCCGTCGGGGAGCTCGATGACGGGGAGGTCGGAGCTGGACTTGTCGATGATGGAGAGGGAGTTGCCGACGGGGGCTCCATTGTTGCGGAGCCATGCTTTGAATGCATTGACATGAAGCGACTTGCCAGCGAGGATGAACTTGTACTGGATGAGGGTGTAGGCACGCATCTGGCTGGTGTTGATGGTCTGGTCGGTGTAGGAGCCGTTGAAGGTCCAACCGAAGACTTGCTGAGGTTGTGACAGGTTGGTGCCCAATGAAGCGAAGTCGACGGGGATGGAGCCTGTGTTGGGCGTGCTGACGACGAATGATGAACCCGTAGCCTTGAAGATGGTCGGGGTGTGCGCATCGACGGATGCAACCGGTTCGAACGTCAGTGCGTCATGGTTGGCAGCTACGAGGGTGTAGAACTGCAGACTATCGTTGGACTGCACTGCATAGGGCAGGCAGAGCGTACCCCATTGGGTGGACATCTTTCGGCCGTAGGCCACGAGGTCGTCGCGGAAGAAGACATTGCCCGACAGGAAGATCGAGGGATCGTCGATGTAACGGGAGACTTCGGTGAGGTCGACAGAGGCGCCTACGGGCAGCGATGCCTTCAAGAGGGCATGCTCACGCGTACCGCCGTAATTGCCGTGGTAGGCAGCCACACCATTGACGGGAGTGATGACAGGCGAATTGCCCACATAGATCTCGGTGGTGTAGGGACGGGCACGGAAGGTGTGGCCTTCGGTGTCGGTGACCATGATGTTCTGCAGCGAGATGGTGTAGACACCCTTGGGCAATGATGAACGCCATGACAGGGCGAGCTTGGCGACATCGGTGGAACGTGAAGGCGCGAGGTAGCGGAAGCCCTTGCGACTGACAGTGAGATGGATGGTGCTGTCGGCCAAGGTGTAGGCTTCGGTGGAGAAGTCGGTGGTCGAGAGCGTGGGTAAGAGTCGCCAGAGACGAGAAGACGTCATGGCGGCAGGCAACTTGATGTCGAACGAGACACTGGATACCTCGGCGACATTGTCGAAGGTGAAGGCAATGTCGGTATTGGCCTTGAAAGCGAAGGGCAGCACTTCGAGGGCATAGTCGCCATCGGCAGCATCGTTGATGAGCGAATCCTTATGCACCTGGGCACAGGTGGAGCTGTAACTGGTGAGCTGGTTGGCCTTGGCGATGGTGGGGCGTGTCATGCGATAGACGTTGCGACCGGCATCGGGATAGCGACCGACCGTCTCGATGGCTTCGTGGAAGCCGTAGGTGAGCGTGTCGGCCCATGATTGGTCGGCAGCGGTGAGGACCACATGCTTGCCCTCTTCGTTTTCGAGCTTGAACGGTGCATGGATGTCGCGCATGGCTTCCTTCTGGTCACACCAGATGATCTTGTAGCCATGGGCTGGGATGATGGTGGAGACAGCAGAGCCGACAGCAAGGTCGGAGCCGATGCGGTATTTGGTGGGATTGCCCAGTTTGTCGGAGATGTAGAGACCACGGAGGTCGATGTCGCGCGACGTGGTGTTGTAGAGCTCTATCCAGTCGGCCTTCTTCTGGAGGTCGTTGATGTAGATGCCATTGTCGGCAGATACTTCGTTGATAACCACAGGCGGGAGCTTTGACTGGACGGACGTGTTGGGCTGGAACCATGCGATGAGGTCGGAACCTTTGGAGGAGGGCAGCGTATAGCGTGCCTTTTTGCTCACGATGTTGCCAGGCAGGGAGGTGATGAGGTCGAGGGAGGCACTCCAATAGATGTCGGGTGACGATGCTTTCTCGTTGTGGATCTCGACAGCGAGCACATTGGTGCCATTCTTGAGGAGATGGCGCGGCAGGATGATGGTACGCTTGTCGGGATTGGCGGAGGCGAGGTAGGCGGCATAGGTGGCATAGGAGGCTGAGCCGGGTGCCATGTTGTAGCGGTAGAACTCCTGACCGTTGAGGTAGAGGATACAGCCATCGTCGACCTGATAGGAGAGCTGGTAGTTGGAGTTTTCGCTCAGCGTATCGACAGAGGCGAGATTGAACGAGGTGCGCACGTAGTAGGTGGGACGCTTGTTGTTCCTATCACTGCCGTAGTCGAACTTCGTCTGGAAGCCTTTGATAATGTTGTCGGTGTCGTAACCCATGGGAGTGGCACCTGTGGGCCATGAGGAGACACTATACGAGGTGGCATACCACTCGGTGCCATCGAGCGAACCTTGGGTGTAATAGCTCCAAGGGTCGGAGGTGGAGAAAATTTTATGGGTATTAGTCTTGACTTCGCGCCAACCTACGAAATCGTAGCCAGCGGGTGCGTAGGCGTTGACTTCGGCAGGTGGGAAGAAGAGGCCGTTGAACGTGCCGTTGGTGATGGGCTGGTCGGCAAAGGTGAGGGAGGCATTGGAGAGATTGGAGCGCAGCCTGACGGATTGAGTTTTGGCAGACGACAGCTTGAAGGAAGGGTATGCCTTGAGGTAGTTGAGCAGCTCGACCTGACGCTGGGCTGACAGTCGGGAGATAAGAAACGCTGCCGAGCGCCAGGGCGAATCGTTGTGGTAGAGCGCCTGTGTGGGCGCTACGCGTTCGGAGATCTCACGGATGATGGGTTCGCAACGATCGGGATCGAAGGTCGAGGAGGCGACGAGGCAGAAGGTGTCGATAAACTTCTTGAGGAACGTCGGGTTCTTGATGAGATTGAAGAAGAGGACGATGGGCTGCAATTCGACCTGAATATTGGCCATTTCGGTGCCGTGGCCGGTGAAATAGGAGAATTCGGACACGCGCTTCATCTCGAAGATATCGAAGGGATCGTTGATCCAGTCCATGGCTTCGAGGTCGAAGAGCACAAAGCGGAAGCGACCATCGACGGTGCGGGCACGCCAACCCTTGCAGTTGTTCTCAGGCCAGTCGGCATTGCGCACGTAGAATTCGATGGCCATGTAATTGCAATACTCGTCGATGTCGAGGAGCTGGCAGATCTGGGCATAGGTTTCGTCGGAAGCGGCATTGCGAGAAAGGTCGAGGAGACGTTGCATGGATTCGTAGGTGCCACACTTCTGGACATATCCGGAATCGGTAGCGATCTCGAACTGGTCGATCTCGTCGTCGTCGAGACCGTAGTTGGCATAGACGTAGTGCTTGTTGCTGGGCTCGCGAAGGTTGATGGTACCCTTGTTGACGCCATTGACGATGTGCCAGATGGGCTGATAGGCCTGGTAGTCGATGTCGATGGCCGAGCGTGCAACGATCTGCTGGAGGGCAACGTCGAGGATGCGACAGATGGTGTCGCTTCCGCCATTGCGCACCAGCACGGACTTATGCTTGAGATAGGGTTTTTCGGAGAAGAAGGGATAGGGAAGGGTGTTCTGCATCTCATAGCGCTTGTTGGCATTGACGCGGAACGAGCGAGGGGTGAAGGATCGGCTGAAGGCGCCGATGCGCTTGATGCCTGCCTCCTGATTGAGGAGCGATTGGCCATCGGACGTGAAATATTCGACTACACTGGGACGTTCCCAGTCGTTGTACCAGTTGCAGATGCCGAAGGGTCCATTGCTGGGACGACCGTTTACACCTTTGACAAAGATGCCGATGGAATCGTCGTAGAAGTTCTTGTCGGTACCTGTGAGGGCAAGGATGGGGAGGTCGATGTCGAGGTCGGATTTGATGAGGGAACGCGTGACGACGGGGCTGGGGAGATAACCGTCGCGGAAGAGGGCAAAGCGGAAGGTGCGGGTCTCGCTGGTCGAGAAGTGACCTGTGACGGATACCTGACCATTGGTACGCGTGGGTGCGCTACCGTCGGTGGTATAGATGAGCGTGCAGCCTTCGGGGATGGTGACCTGGATGTGCTGGGTGCCGGAGGTGAAGATGCGCGACTCGCTATCGACGATGGGAGGGTTGAGACGATAGTCGGAGAAAGGACTGCCCAGGTTGGAACGGCCTGGGGTTGGTGCTGCGCAGAAACTGTAGGTGTGGCCGCCATCGGAGGTGGCAGCCCACGAACAACGAGCGACGGACTGGGGATAGATGAACGTGATGCGGTTGTGACCTTGGGAGTCGTTGAAATAGAGGGTGTCGCCGTCGCAGTCGAGCTTCAGGTCGATGTTGTGGGGTGTCCAGATGGGGTCGTAGTTGTCGAACCAGAACACGGTATAGCCATGGGCAGGGACACGCGTGGTGTCGTTGATGCGCGCTTTGCGAGGCATGTTGGCGTCATCGCTGAAGAAACAGCCCGTGACATCGATGTCGGATGATGTTGGGTTGTAGAGCTCGACCCAGCTGCCGTAGTTGAACGACGGGTCGAGCCATTGGTCGATGTTGGAGCTGCAAAGCTCGTTGATGACCAAGGCTTCGGTCTGGGCGAAGACGCATACATTATATAATGATAAAGCGAGGAGGAGGGTGGATCGTTTCAAGGGCGGGATGGGGGTTAAGGGTGGGGATGGCAGCCGAGGATGGGTGCGGCGGGGACACGAGGGCGGCCAAGAACGGCCGCGGACGGAGACGGGAGGGCGGCCGTTTATTTCCGGATGAAGAGGAGGGTGGGGTTCAAGGGGAAACGGCCGGAATGGGCGCCGAAGAGGGCAAGGCCATGGGCGACGGGGGTGGGGTTGCTCCCGTTGGTCGCGTCCGAGGGAAGCGAGGGGGATGAGGGGACCTCGAAGCGGATGGTGAGGGTGTTGCCGGGCTTGATGAAGCGGAGGGGGATGGCAACTTCCTGGAGGTATCCATAGGAGCCGGCCTCGTCGAGGGTGAGGGTGTTGGGGGCAGGGTGGAACTCCTTGCCATTGATGGCAGCACCCGCGACAAGGTTGGGATCGGTAGTGGGAGTGCTCTGTGCCTGCCAGGAGAGGGCACCACGATGGTCGGCGGGATCGTCGGGCAGGGTGAGGGTGGCTACCTGATGGTTGTTGATCGAGACGATGAGCGTGGAGGGATAGGTGTCGAGGTCGGTCTGGGGATAGCTGTTGGGAAGACCGCTGGGGTCGGCAGTGCCTTTGCCACGCATAAAGTCGCCTTCGGATGTGGAGTCGGGACGATCCTTGCCGTTGAGGCGTTTGGCCGAGGCTTCGAAGAGAAGGGTTGCGCTTTGGAGGTGCTTGGGCTGAATGTCGTCGGGCACTTCGACTTCGAATTCGAAGTAACCGCTTCCGAAGCCATTGACCTTGTCGCCACCCATGGCGTAGGAGGTGTGGTCGGACCACTTCGACTTGGTGAACGAGAAGGTGGTGAAGGTCTTGACACGGACGTCTGGGAGGTCGGCTGCCGTGGTACCGCCAGTGACATGGAGGAGGACGAAGTTGCGATGGAGCGTGGTGCTATTGGGGTCGGACAGTACGAAACGCACTACATAGAGGCCGTTGCGCTGGGGTGCATTGAGCGTGACGGAGGAAATGTCCTCGTTGGCGTAAGCCTTGAACGCGATGGGATCGAGGGATATGACCTGTTCCTCTTCCCTTTGGCCGAGGTCGTTCCAACCGGCGATAGAGGTCTGGAGCATCATGTTGCCAGGATTGCGGTCGGTCATGATGGAGAGATAACGGGGGATGGTGAGCTCGGCGCCTGCCTTGACGTCCTGGATGAGCGGACAGCGCGGGGAGACATAATAGAGGCTGTGGAAGTCGCGCATGGACATGCCGGGGACGAAGGCGTCGAGGCCATCGATCTTGGGACTGCGGTCGTAGCGCACGTAGCCGTTCCACTCGTTGATGACGTCGTGATGCTCGGTATAGAGCCAACCGGCACACTTGGGGTGGGCACGGAAGGCGTTGATCATCTGATGGTAGTCCCAGGTGATGTCGACGTCGCCAGTAGCACCTTTGTAGCCCCAGACGTTGCCACATTCGCTATTGAACATTGGTGCACGGCCCTGACGATGCTCTTCGGTGTAGTTCCAGATGGAGCCTTCGTAAGTGCGGCGGCAGTATTCGTCGAGCTTCTCTTCCCAAGCGGTGCCGGGGAAATATCCGTGCCAGGAGTTGAGGTCGGAAAGGACATGGTCGAAGTTGCAGGGGGAGTTGTCTTCGACGAGACGCGTAGGGTCGAGCTGCTTGGTGAGGAGATACATCTTCTGGACCCATTCCTGGGTGGTCCAATGATAGCGACGGAAGCCGTCGGCCTTTCGTGTGGAGAAGAGTCCCCATGTCTCGTTGAAATTGACCCATGCGAAGATGGAGGGATGGTTGTAGTCGCGACGGAGCTGGCCACGCATGCATCGCTCCCAATCTTCTCGGCCGAGGGGATTGTCGTCGGCCCACCAGTTGGGCGTGTCCTGCATGATGAGGAGACCGAGACGGTCGGCCCAATAGAGTTTGCGTGGGATTTCGGCCTTGATGTGTATGCGGTTGCCATTGAGGCCGAGTTCCTTGGAGATCTCGATCTCGCGACGCATGTCGGCATCGGAAGGATAGGTGTAGTAGCCCTGGGCATTGTAGCTTTGGTCGAGGGTGAACTGCAAATAGAGGGGACGACCGTTGAGGGTGACGTAGGGATAGTCGGTGCCGGGAAGGGAGTCCACGCCGATGGAGCGCTGACCGAAGTATGAACGGACAAGGTCGGTGGTGGAACGTTCACGCATGAGGGCTACTTCGACATCGTAGAGATAGGGGTCGTCGAGATCCCAGAGGTGCTGGTTGTGAAGCGGGAGATGGAAACTGAGGACATTGTCGCTGCGCTGGCTGCGTGAGGGGGTGAAGGTGTAGTCGGCCTCTTCGCCATTGGGGAAGTGCAGACGGATGGCATCGCCAGAAGAGAGGGGCGCATCGACGCCCACTTCAACACGGACGATGGAATTCTCGGGATAGGGTGCGAAGTGAACGTAGTCGATGTAATGCTGGCCACGTGCTTCGAGATAGACGGTCTGCCAAATGCCGCGAACGTCACCATAGCCCTGTTTGCCAGAGAGACGCTGGTCGTTGGGGGTGTCATCGGCCACGATGACGAGGTGCTGAGGCACATTGTCGAAGCCAGTGAGGTTCCAGGTGATTTCAACTTCGAAGGGAGTGTAGCCGCCTTGGTGGGAGGCGATGTGACGACCGTTGAAGTAGATCTGGGTGTCCCATTCGCAGGCACCGATGACGAGGAAGATGCGTTGGTTGCGCCAAGCGCGTGGAATGACGATATCGCGGGCATAGTAACCCTTGTTGCCTTCGTTGGCGACACCGGAAAGGGGAGAGCCCCAACCGAAGGGGACGGTGATCTGGTGGTCGAAGTCGGCGGTGATGCTATTCTCGGCGGCGTACTGGCCACGTTCGGCATTGAACGTGAACTGCCAGGTGCCGTTGAGGTTGATCCAGTCGGGGCGCTCGAAATCGGGACGCGGATGCTCGGGGAGCGGGATGGACTGGGCGACGGCGGTCGCGATGGTGAGGGCGAGGAGGGTTAGGAGGGTGAAAAGTGGTTTCATTCTATTGGGTTATGGCAGCCAAAGATGGCTGCGACGGGGACACTTGATTGCAGCCAAACTTGGCTGCGACAGGGACGGGTGAACAGCCATACACGTCTGTTCCCTTTTTTGGGGTGCAAAGATAGGGGATTTTTTGGAGATATGCAAGAGAATGGGGGAAAAAATGCGAAAGATTGTTTATTTTGTTATTTATCGCGCGGATATGTAGGCGTAGAGAACGGACATCGGACGATGGACTTTCTGGATAATTTGATAATTTGGAATGACAAAAGGTTAAATAATTTATTTACTTTAACAATCATTGAATAGGTTTTTTGAAATGGATAGGGAAAATATGGAAAATTTTTAGTTTCTTTGCGACCGTTTATGCCTCGTTTTCCTATGATAAACAGCAATGATTCCCCTTGGTGAAAATGATGCGATTCGAATATTTTTATACATACATTCTATGAAACATAAAATCTTATTGTTTTTGTTTGCTGCGCTGATGATGTGTCAGTGCGTGTTGAGCCTTCGGGCAGATGTTCATTATATTGCTGTTGCTTCGGACCGACATGGGCCGGAGGATGAGGATGATTGGGAAGATTACGATACTTTAACTTGCAGTGTTGTGCTTGGCTTTTCGGGCATCACCGACAAGGTTGAATTTATTTGTCTGGATGGTGATATGGTGGGAAGTAAAGGAGGAGCCGAAGGTCGCAATGCACCACCCTATAAGTCCAAAGAAGTCATGGATGAGGTAAAATTTCTTTTCAAAAAATTGACGAATGAAAACGTTGCCATTGTCTATGCAGATCATGACGGTGGATGTACGGATAATGCAGGGATTATGAAGTGCAATGATGGCACGAATCCTGATTTTACGGGCCAATCCCAGTTGATTTATACAGGCAAAACGGCAGCGGGCAAGGTTGCCTATTATGTCTATGGTGTGTCGTTTGCTTCGATGTATGGCGAAGGTAATTCTTGCAATGGTGACGCTGATGGACCTGCAAGGTTTAAGACATGGGTAAAAACTGTTGACCCTTCTGTTCCCATTATTGTTGCTAGCCATGTGCCCCTACATTATCGGCGAGGAGATAATGTGGGCGCGGTGGCTTGGAGCAAAGCGCTCAATTATGCTGCAACAGGTTCGGAATCTGTCCAGACAGGTCAGACCGTAAAACGCAATGTCATCTTCCTTCATGGACACAATCATACAAAAGAAGGTGGAGACAATCCTTATGAGTATTATTTGCCTGTGGGTTCTAAAATGGTAGTTGGAAATACCTATGATACATCGAATAGACATGTCATTTATTATACGTACACTACTGCGGGATATCTACGTGACCGCCATGCTTCGACGCTGATTAAAATTGATGGCAAGAATGTCACGGTTTCGAAGTATGTGGAAGGCTCTTTGAAGGAAAATGAGGCTTATAGAAGTAGAGCCTATTCTTCTTGGAATCCATTTGCCACTTCAGACGACTTAGTGTCCACTTCGCCAAATGTCATCGACCGTACCAGTCCTTCCCTAACTTTCCAGAATGATGGGAATAGTAATGTGAGTCAAATCGCGAGCCATGATGGTCGTATCTATGATGTGACGCTCAACGGGCGTACGCTTTACAAGGATGGGCATTGGAACACACTGTGTCTGCCTTTCGACGTGGATCTCACCGATCGCACGAGTCCGTTGTTCGGAGCTACTGCGCAGACGCTTACAGGTGCATCGTTTGACGCTAACACAGGCGAGTTGGCACTTAATTTTGAGAAGACAACGGGTACGAGCAGAAACCATTGGGAGGTGAAGGACTATATGTATGCAGGGACACCTTATCTGGTGAAGTGGAATCCCGAAACTCCATCTACGATTGAGAATCCGACCTTCTATGGTGTGACTGTGAGCACAGGTGTCAATCCTGTTGTGATACAGCAGGACGGGGAGGATTTGATTGAATTCAAGGGAATCTTTGAGCCCATATCGTTTGCTGAGGAAGACCGCAGTGCGCTCTATTTGGGTGACAATGACTATCTGTATTATCCTTCGCCTGCAACCGGCCAGGAAGTAAAGATTGGTGCTTTCCGTGCCTATTTCCAGCTGAAGGGTGACTTGAAAGCCCAGGCTGCCAGCTCGAATGGGGTCAAAGCCTTCAGATTGAATTTCGGCGAGGATGAGACAACGAGCATTCGCCTCGTGAATTCCTCATCGGTAGATGAGAAGGGCAGCGACTGCTACTATATGCTGGACGGTCGTCGCTTGAATGGCAGACCTACTGAGAAGGGAATATATATCCTGAATGGACGGAAGATTGTGATTCACTAATTTTCTCTTTCCTATCAATAAAAAAGCGTCAGCCTTCTGGCTGGCGTTTTTTGTTGCTTTATATATTTTAATGGGATTATTTGTCATGTCTGTGGGTGAAATGGAGAGTTTCGGAACAAAAATTTGATTGGATGAATGGATTTTTTTGGCTAAATTTTGGAAGTTTCGCGATAAATATGTAAATTTGCAGCCAAAATTAAACTATTGAATATTCGGTTGGTCAAAAAAGGTGTTGTACGATTAATGTGTCCGACCATCCAGTATCCGGACCTAGATATATTGAAGATGATACGAAGAGTAACTTTTCTTTTGTTAATTATTTTTGCTTTCAGTTCAGTGATGTTGGCCCAAAATAAGCTGACAGGTAATGTCATATCATCAACAGCTTCCAGCACAACAAACTCTGCTGCGAAGGCTTTTGATGGGCAGACGGGCACCTATTTCCGTTCGAGGGTTGCTTCAAACACTTGGGTGGGACTAGATTTGGGCACACCACATGTGATCAAGAAAGTTGGTTGGGCTCCTGCTTCGGGATTTACGGAGAATACAAAGTTGGCTGTCTTTGAAGGAGCCAACCGTGCTGACTTTGCTGATGCCATCCCTCTTTATATGGTCACTTCGGACTCTAAGAACGGGACAATCAGCACTGCTACTGTAAATGTCAGCCGAGGTTTCCGCTATGTTCGCTATGTCAGTCCCAATGGGAAATACTGCATAGTTTCGGAAGTAGAGTTCTACGGAGAGGAAGGCGAAGGTGCGGACGACATGTTTTACCAGGTGACGAATCTGCCTCTTGTCGTGATCCATACTTATAGCGGCCAGGATCCAGTGGACAAGGTGAACGACCTGCCAGCACATTTCAGCGTGATCAACAAGGACGGCTTGAAGGTGAAGGAGGATTCGGGCACGGTACGTCTGCGCGGTAATACATCCTTGAACTTCGACAAGAAACCCTATCGCATGAAGTTTGCCAACAAGACCAAGCTGTGTGGCTCGGCTGCGAAGGCCAAGAAATGGGTGCTTATCAACAGTTGGGATGACAAGTCACTGATGCGCAACAACGTAGCGTTTGAGATGAGTCGTCGTGTAGGGATGGAATATACTCCATTCCTGGTTCCAGTGGATGTGATGGTGAACGGAGAGTTCAAAGGCACGTATGACCTTGCCGATCAGGTGGACCAGCATAAGGATCGTGTAGACATCGAAGCGCTTGATAGCACAGTTGTGTCTGGTGACAGCCTCACGGGCGGTTACCTGATAGAGAGTGACGGCAACTACTATGCGGAGGATCCGAAAGTGAAATTCAAAACTGCCAATAAGAATGAAATTGTCATAAAATATCCTGATGAGGATGATCTTAACGATGCTCAGTATTCGTATATCAAGACGCATTTCCAGACCATGGAGAGTGCACTATATGCGAAGAATTTCACATCGGAGGGCTATCGCAGGTATTTTGACATCGAAAGTTTCCTCAAATATTTTATTCTTGAGGAGTTTACCGGCAACCCTGATGGATTCTGGAGCACGTATTTCTATAAGCATCGCGGTGACGAGAGGTTTTATACTGGCCCTGCATGGGACTTCAATCTTGCCTTTGACAATGACTATCGCCTCTATCGCACAAGCGTGAATACTTTGTATGACGATGATCGAAACAAGATTGGAGAAACATGGGAACCCGATTGGGTATACCAATATAAGATTGAGGATGGCTTGACAGCTGGCGATATGCTCAATTTTGTGAACCTCATCATTGAACAGGATCCTGAAACTGTGAAGGAACTCAAGACGATGTGGACCAACCTGCGTGGCACAGGACAGTTTACGGCAGAGAGCGTGGAAGCTTATGTCGATGAACAGGCTGAGTTGCTTGATGCCAGTCAGAGACTGAACTATACGCGCTGGAATGTGCTTGGAACAAAGCTTTTCCATAATCCATCTTCTGCGGTTTATGCTTCCTATGAGGCTGCTGTCGATTCGCTGAAATCGTTTATCAGGACACGTGTGAGATGGTTCGACCAGAAGCTTGGCGTTGCTGATACAGTTATGCAGATTTCGGTGAGCGATGCAGGATGGGCTACACTATATGCTCCTTTCGCCTTTGAAGTGCCCGAGCAAATGACTGTTTTCAGTGTAAATGATATTGATGACCATCAGCTGGTGTTAGATACGGTACGTGTAGCAGAAGCCAACAAGCCATATCTGCTTTTTGCAGAAAAGGGAGACTACGAGATTAGTGGATATCTCACTGACACTATAGCTGTGGCATCAAACGGGCTTCTGACGGGTACGGCTTACGGCATGTATGCACCAGAGGGCTCGTATGTCCTGCAGAAGCAGAATGAACAGTTGGGTTTCTTTAGAGTGAATGAGAGCTCAAAGATACGTGTCGGTGCAGGAAAGGCATACCTGACATTGCCAGTAACGGCATCTGCTTCGCCTTATCGCGCATTCGTCTTTGATTCGGACTATGTCAACGGTATTACTACATTGAGCGATGATAGTTTGCAATTTGTCTATGTATATGGTCTCACGGGTGAGTTGTTGCTCACTATCGACAAGGGCGCTCTGCACGGCAATGTGGAACAGCGTATCCTTCAATCGTTGGGCCATGGCATCTTTATAGTGCGTGATGGCAACTCTTCTCGTAAGGTAGTCATGTAATTGGATTTATGGCAGGCGCGAAAAACTTCGCGCCTGCTTTTTTTTGCAATCATTCTTGGCAGCGACTGATACGATGTAGGGTGAGAATGGGAGAGGAAGAGAAATGTGAGGTTTTGCTATGTGTGGGGTGAAGAAATGAAGGAGGTGGTGGACAAAATGACGGAATTTGTAAGATTTAACGTTGAAGAGTGGCGAAGAAATAAGAATTATGCTTATATTTGCGCCAAATTTGTGTATGGTTGGATCCTATATGGGTCAAGATATTTTAGGTACATGAGATTTTTGAGATGCTATCTACTGGTGATACTGATGGTTGTGCCCGTACTGATGCGGGCGCAAGATGCTGTGTCGTCGGAGGATAGTATTGTTTCGATAAGGGATTTGCATCGAGTGCATCGCCTGGAACGAAAGGCCCGTGGGCCGTTGGGTCGAAGGGATATGGGTGATGGCCGACAGACAGTTATTTCACTGCGTTCGAACATGCTGCGTTGGCTGACATTCACTCCTGAACTGGGGTTGATATGGCACTGTGCGCCTCGTGTGGATGTGCAGATCAATGCTGCGTGGACGTCGCTTACGGTGTCGGACAGGTATCGGAAGCGTTATGCGTTGTGGCTTGTATCACCAGAGGTGAGGTATTATCTGGGCACACATGAGCGATATTATGTGGGCCTGCAAGGTGAAATCAGCATGCGCAACTATCGACTGCGTGGTCGTGATGAAGGTCGGCAGGGACGCGTGTATGGCTGCGGACTGACAGGAGGCTATCAATGGCGCTTGAGCCGACATACGAGCCTGGATCTGCATGTCGGTGTGGGATATAATGCCGGCAAGATGAGTCGTTATAACCATACGCCACTCTTCGAAGGACAGAATCCATCGCTCACATTCCTGCGGGAAGAGAATGAACATCGTTTTGGCATAAATCATCTGGGCGTCAGTCTTGTTTGGGACCTTGCCGGTCGGAAAGGAGTTGGACGATGAGAAGGATTTTAAACATCGTGATGATGGCGCTAACGGCTTTTTGGATGACAGGCTGTCGCGTCTTTGATGTAGAGGATGAGCTGTATGACATCGCCAAGGAACAGGCTGTGGTGACGATGCAGTTGCGCTACGTGGAGCAATCGGAGGATATGGCAGAACTGCCAGCTACGTACAGTATTAGGATGTATAGCCACAGCGAATTGCCGAATGCGAGATTTGCTTTCGTGAGCGAGAAAGATGGCGCACAATTCACTACGACGCTGCCACGTTCGACTGATACACTAAGTTTTCATGGATATGTGCAACCTGGGTACTATAGGCTTCTGACGTATAATCAGGCTGAGGGTTTCAGCGTGGATTCCACTGCTGCCGAGGTTGAGAATGCTGGGGGAGTGATTAAGGCAATGCCAGAAACGCTTTTCCTTGGCACTTGGGCCGAAGAACTGAAGGGCGGAGAGCAGTATGGCGCGAGTGTGACTGTACGCCAACGTACTAAGCGGTTTGCTTTTCGCGTAGAAGTTCCTTTGGACGATACATTGATGTATGTGTCGAACACGGCTCGTCTGAGCAATGCATTCTATCGTCTGAATGTGTCGGAGGATGCCATTGATGCGACAGCATTGGGCACTGTCCTGCTGGAGATGCGGGCTGAGGCACTGAACGAGGCTCATGGTGTGGCGCTCGTCGGAGAGGCTAATCTGCTTTGGCCTAGTGATGAGGAGTATGCACGCATGGGCGTGAAGCAGACCTTGACAGTGGATGTCCGCTTGGCTGGACCGGGTGGGGAGCTGGAGAGGCGGATTGTGATTGAAGAGGCGACGGGAATGAAGAAGGCGGCCAAGAACGGCTGCTGACGGGAACACGAGGGGTAGCCATGCACGGCTGCCGGCGGGAACAGAAGGCAGCCATTGATGGCTGCTGACAAGAACACTGAGGGCGGCTAAGAACGGCTGCTGACAAGAACACTGAGGGCAGCCAAGAACGGCTGCGGACGAAGACACGATGGCAGCCATACACGGCTGCCACAAAAACGAGGGTGGGACACCTTTTAAAATAAATATATATTTGAGATGATTGAACGGTGTTTTATTAGAATGGTGGTTTTGGTCGGCCTGCTGATGGTAGGCTGGGGAGATGATGTGCATGCCCAGTTCCATGAGATGGAGGGTCTGCCATGGGTGCCTGCTCGACCGGATAAGAAGAATGGGAGTGCAGATGATCGAGGTGTCGTCGTGCTGGATGAGCTGAGTGCTGCGCTACAAAACGGAGAATATCGACAGGTGGTCGATAGACTATATCCGTTGGCTATCAGCAGCGGCTTCCAGCGTAATACGAATCTGTATAACCAGACGCGCAGGGCTATGCGACAGTTGTTGCAGGAACCAGATGGTGCCGTGTATTGGAATAAGATGGAACGGCTCTATCATGACCGTTTTGCAAATTTAGGCAAAGAGGATTACCGTTATCGAAATACATTGGAAACAGCCAGCTGGAGCGAAGAACAGCTAAACAACGAGCAGTTGCTAATGCTTTCGAAGGTTGAAGGCGGAATGGAGCGATGCTTTGATAGAGCACATCAGATATTGAGCCAGACACAGGGAAAGATTGACCCAGTGATTGTGGTGCAGGGCATGTTTGTGCCTTTGAACCGCGAACATGCTGCTCATCCAGAACGTGGCAAGGAGTACGCAAACAGATATAACGAGATCCTGCGATGGCTGGATGCTGCTGAGCAGTTTATGCTGCAGGAGCATCGTGAAGAATACCAAACGTATTATAGTACGCAGGCATTGGCCATGGTTCGCGAAGAGAGCGACCGACAGATGAATGCCGATGCATCGATAGCTGCGTTTGAGGCACGACGCCTAGAGTTGCAAGACGAGATGCGCCAACAAGCAGATTGGTTGGACACCGAACAGCGTGCCCAGCGTCTCTATGCCGAGGCCGTGGAGCTCTATCAGAAGAGTGATTATGCTAAGGCATATCAGAAAGTGAATGAGGCACTTGCTGCCGAGAGCAATATGAAGGAGGCACATGTACTGAAGTCGAGCATTCTGCAACGCGCTTCGAATGCCAGCAACAGGATGTCGGATAAGGTGGCGTTCTGGTGTGCCGCCTATGAGGCAGGACAGGGATATGTGGATCGAAAGACACAACGACATATCCTTTCGGCACTCAAGAGTCATTTGTTCATGACCGGCTTAGCCGGTCATGTGCATTCGACGAGAACCCCGTTCAGTATACGACAGCGGATATGGACGGTGGAGGAGCTGAAGGAGAAATAAGGACGGGGGCGGCCAATGACGGCCGCTGTCGGAGACACGGAGGGCGCGACGAAATCGCGCCTTACTGGAAAGGGAAAGGGAGGAAGGGGCAGCCAAACATGGCTGCGACATTATCAGAAAAAGGGCAGCCATAGATGGCTGCGACTAGAACACGGAGGCAGCCAAGGATGGCTGCGATTGAGACACAAAAGAATGAAGAGAAAGATATTTACGATAGGGATCCTGATGGGGACGCTGCTGTGGGCGGGTCGGGGGACGTGTGCTTTTGGGCAAACGCCCTATCGGTCGGTTAGTTTGGATAGGTCGGGATTGAGTTGGACATCGTATCTGACCTGGTGGACGAATCTGGCGGATTTAGCCCTAGGAGCTCCTAATCTAGGGGTAGATATTGATCTGCGTAATCCTCAACGGATGTGGACTCAATCGGTAGCACTTCAATTCAGGACGGGTGCTGACAGTCAGTATAATCTGTTTTGTGGCGATTACAAGGGAAGCGTGATCGATAACTTCGGTGTGCAGGCACAATATCGCGTGCATCTTAGCCCGTATAAGCATCCCGAGTATCATAAGGGTAGGTATTATGTGGGCCCGTATGTGGAGTATCAGACTTTGGATAAACGTTCGAATGCCGGACTGGTGCTGGGCTATGACTATCCTGGCGTTAGTTGGGGAAACAGGTATTTCTTGGAGTTTTCGGGCGGTGGAAACATTGGCTATAATCTAGAAAAGAAGGGCGTTGTGGACCTGCATTTTGCTGTAGCGTTCCGCACTTTGAGCATATCCAACAAGTACTGGAAGCCTGACGAGATGCAGTACGTCAGGAACAACCTTTCGAACGAGATAGCCCAAAAAAGCATCGATTCGCTGTTGCAACAGATGACATTGGCGCCTGTGACGCTGAACGTGAAGAGTGCTGCGGGAGACTCCCTGCTAGAAGAGCCTGTGACCATTGAATCTGTCCGCAAGGCATTTGCGCAGCAGTACGACGACCCTTATCTGGTGGTCGGACGACTGGAAGAGATGAAGGAGAATTCGCCTCTGCCTATGTCGGAGCCGAGTGAATACAATAACGTGTTGTACAGGCTCAGTCTTTTGCCGAAAGATTATGACAGTGAGGAAGGCGAAGCTACTTACATCATGCCTTTCCGTGTGCGTATTGAAGGTTATGACGAGGCGATGGCACGCAGACACAGCTTCAATGAGGCTTTGCGCAATGCCTATACCGAGAACGGCAAGCGACTGCCAGCGTTGTTGCTCAAACCAGCCAGCATGGACTCGATGGCTGAATCGGCCAGCATGCAACGGGTTTTGGCACTCTTTGACGAGCAATGGAAGAGCAGCCACCTACAGGAATGTGAGGTGATCGGACTGTATTATCGCAAGGATGGAAATTTTCAGCCAATCACAGCTGAAGACATGAACAAGAGGGGAACATACGCCATTGGGTTGAAGTTCCATCCGCAGGTGTTTGAGTCGTACGATTCGCTAGTGACTCGTTTCACCATCCTGCCAGATATCGACAATCGCGAACAGGAGATGTACGACAGATTCCTTGCAGTGTATAACAAGGAGACGTTCTACGTGGAGTGTCCGTGGCTGAACGGCAAGGAAAAGGCTGTGACCGTGGACGACGTGATAGCTGCACTCGATCGTGGCGGCATGACCGGTTATACGGAGGATCAGATTGAATTGCCCGACAGCATCCGTTATGGACGCAATGTAGGCACGACGACGTATGGACCAGCTTTGCAACCTCTACAGTTCATCTTTGTCGTGGAAGACTCGGTCGGAATGCGACAGGGCACCAGGATGCTGGAAGCCCTTACGATGGGCGTGGATGCACGACGTGCCACTTGGAATACGAAGTACGGACTGGATGCCCATGGACCGCTGGTGGAAGGCAAGTATAAGGCTGAAGCCGAGGATGAATTTGACAATCCCGAGGTGGAGGTTGCTGACCGTGAAGAACTGCTGAAGGCTGTGAGTGAATACCTTGTCAAGATTGACCCTTCATTGGAGGGAATGAAGATCGAGGACGCGTGGGTGACGAACTATGCTTACACGGGACTGCATAAACTGCAGGCAAATGACAGCACACCGGAAGGCGCCGTTTGGACGGTGCTGCAGTTCAAGTACAGGCTGCTGTATATGGATGGACGGCCCAGGGTGGCTACGGCTAATGTGGCTTATAGGATAAAGAGGCCGGAGGGCAGTGGGCAGCCATAAATGGCTGCGACGAGGACGCTTAGCAGCCAAATACGGCTGCTGACGGAGACACAGAGTGGACCAGAATGGCTGCTGATGGGAATGCTTAGCAGCCAAACTTGGCTGCGACAAGGATATTAATAATAGAAATGAGAAGGACAATTAAAATAGTGACGATGCTGGTGATGCTGCTGTGGGCAGGTCGGGGACAGTATGTGCTGGCTCAGACGGTAGTGGTACACAGCAACCTTGTGATGTGGGCTGCGAAGTGCGCCAATGTTGGCATGGACCTGGCGGTGAATGACTATCAGAGCATTGGCGTCACGGGCATGTTGACGATGGGAGACAGCTGGGTCAAGAAGGTTAACGGGTCAGGCATACAACTTGACTATCGTTTCTGGTTCAAACGGAAGTTGTTCCAGGACTTCTTCTTCGGGCCACAGTTTGGTTTGTATCACTATCGGAAGGATGGTGAGGATAGCAGCGTGCAAAGACACACCGCCTTGACCGCAGGCTTTGTGAGCGGATATGGCTGGATGATCAACCGACATTGGAATGTAGATGTCGTGATGGGCGCCGGCTATTTGCTTTATGCAGACCCCAATCAACATCATAAGTTCGTACCTACTAATTTCGGTGCTAATCTTTCGTATGTTTTCTAATTTTTTACATCATCGAGAATGGCGCATTCGGATGGCGCTCGTCGCACTTCTGCTGTGGGTAGGAGGAGTGGCACGTGCTCAATACGAAGCCTTGCCTATGGTGATACTAGATGCCGATGGCAAGAACCTTACCGACGAGGTAGGCCGAGCCTGGGATCCGGAAGACGGCGTGTGGATGCCGTCGTCGCATGACTTGAGAGACAGGACAGATTTGGAGGTGTTTGTCACCAACGAGGTCTGTGCCGACTCGATTGTGGCTTGGAGTCACGAACATACTGCCCGCAATACCAGGTTGATTCAGGGCTTTGTGAACGAATACCGCCAGCGCGGTTGGCGCTTGATGCGACAAGGCGAGACCTATAACCTTGCCGATGTGAATGCCATTGCCCAAGACATTTACCTGAGGTATGGTTATCTGGTGGATTACTGGTGCAGAGAGACTGGCGATACACGTGGCGTGTATTCGGTAGCTCTGGTGCTGCATCCGATGGAGAGCAGCCGATTTGAGATGGTTGTACTCAATGAGAAGGTCACCAAGTACGATGGTGAAGAACCTTACTGTCCACTCTATTATAAGAATCGCACTGTGCTTGAGAACGTGAATAAGGTACAACGTGTAACCACCTTCCGTAAGAAGCGTAATCAGGCACAAAGCAGCGGTTCGTGGTTGACCTTCGACGAACATTTCAATTTCCGAGGCCCAACAGACAGACGCCTTGTGGTGGAACGAATTGTCGAAGCCTGTATCTTCGGCGAGGACTTTGACCGACTCGATGCACGATTAAAAGGAGATGCTGCAGCACAGCAACTGAATCAGAAACTGATGGATCATCATGGTAAGGCACTTGATACCGCATATATCCTGGAGCCGATGGTCTTCTCGGGATATCGCTTCCAAACGACCAAGCAACGTCAGATGCGCGACGACCTGATGCGTGACACGATGGAATATTTCCGCAAGCGTACACAGGACATCTTTGACCAGATGGGAAGCTGGATTGAATATCGAGAAGTGGAGTCGGATACAACCACATATCTGGTGCCTCGACCTTTATGGAAGCTTTTGTTGCGCTATCCAAGTTTCGACAGCCTACGCAACGAATTGCGACAAGAGGCTCCTGAACTACCCCTAACAGTAGCAGAGAATGACACTACCGTGGCTTATACTATCAGCACCCGGACTGAGTTGTACCATCGCTTTGAGGAATATATCCAACGGGGGCACAAGATGGCCGACAAACGTGCCATCTCTAGCGAGTCAGAACTAGTGGACGGATACATACGCCACATCAACCAGATGGATATCTATCCTTTACGGCAAGATGTACAACGTGTGAAGATTGAACATCGCCAGGAAGGCGATACAAGTCGGTACAGGATGCCTTTGCAATTGGTTCCTTATGGTAAGGACACCGTGCTCCATTTCCGTTGGCAGATGCCCGACAAAAACCGTTTCTACCAGATGCGTCATGTGAACTATCTGCAAGATTTCGTCCATGCTGACACTACGCATACCGAAGAATGCGACTGCGAACGACAGATGCCGCTGCAGTTCCTTTCGGTATCGGCGCATCCTGCAGACTTCGATTGTCCCCCACGTCGACATTCGGGTACCGACGAGGTGGTCACCTTCCGTCCGCGAGAACGAGGTGAAGTCCAGGACGTGAGCTATCAGTTGTCGCTCAGTTTTGACCAGAATAGCACCAAGATAGACTTGTCGCGCGGCAATAACCAGCAGCAGTTGGATAGTTTGGTAGCTAAGGCATACGAGATTACCCATGGCGAGATTGAGAATACCATCCAACGCGTTGCCATTGTGGGCGTGTCGTCACCTGAGGGCCATCGTATTGCGAACCGTCGTATATCACACGGACGTAGTGAGGCCATCATTGACAAACTGCGTCAGTTCGGCGGAGAAGACCTTCGTTATGCTCGTTTTGATATTATCAAAGACTCGGTGGCTCCATGGAGCGCAGTTGCCGACTTGATTGACGAGATACATCCCGAGTTCCATAGTACTGCTGAACATATCCGCGAAGTGGTGGGTGATGACAACCCTGAGAACACTGCGCAGCAGCAGAAGCGTCTTGGCTATTCCAATGGCACTGACCCAATCATTGCTGAGGCGCTGGAGAAACTTCGACTAGCACAAGTGACATATGCCTACAAGGCATTGCGCGAGACGCCAAGCGAGAAGATCCTGAATTTCTACTTCTCAGGATCAGATGCCTCGCGCTGGCCATCGTATTATTTCTACGTGCTGCTTCGTTCGGATCGATTGACTTATGAAGAGAAGCTCGAATTGGCTCAGAGACTTCTTACGCTCAAGGCTACGGACGTAAGACGCTATGGACGTGACATGCGTCCGAAAGACAGTTTTGGCTTGGTATTACCATACGCTGCCAACCTTTTGGCTACCGAGGCCATTTCCGAAGGCAATTACGACAGCTCGATACTGGCACCATTCATCAACATGCAGTATTATCAGGGCAATGTGCCCTGCTATATGGAAAATGATCCAGACACTCCTGTTAAGTTCATCAACCTCGATGTAGTGCTCTACAACCAGATATTGATGCTGAGCGGCATAGGGACACCTGAAGCACTTGAAGAGGCGCATGAACTGGTGGACATTCTGGATAATACACCTACGATATCGAATGCATTCCATAATACGTATCGACCGGAACTGCTCGAACTGCTGCTCAATAGTCAAAGCGGACGATTCGTGCTTGACGATGAGAATGCCGAGATGATCAGGAACACGAACGTTTGCAACTTCTATGTAGTGAATATGGCGCAAGCCTATCAGGCTGTCGATGGAGAACTGATTGACCTTGCAGCCAACAGTGAAGCCATCAATCTACTGCAACAGTGTTCTGACAGCCTGACTTCGCTGCAGCGACAAATGAATGACCAGCCCGCTGCACTCTACTTCAGTGCGTTGACTGAAGCATGGGGTTCGGAGGCTGGACTCTTCAATAATCGAGATGAACATTACGACCGTGCAGTCATGGCATTGTCGAAGCTTCTTGCAAAAGAGGGCGAACCTCCGTTTGTAGAACGTCTGCAGGGCGACAGCTATGTGCGTGGCATCTACCGTGATGCGAAGGCTTTACGTGAAGGAATGGACCTCTATCTGGAGGCTGTGGAACAATATATAAAATTAAGGACACATGAGGAGGAATAGCTTTGTTGGGAACCATTGGCATGGCCTGATGGGGCTATTGCTACTCTGGCTGCTGTCAGACGTGGCTGCTTTTGCCCGCCAAACACAGTCGGCGGTAAATAACGCTAGGAACGATGTGCAGACTATGACTGTAGCACCCTTCCGCGTGACTGACTATATGATGTCGGGTAACTATCGTTATCCGGATAAGGTGCCGTTTGTGTTAGATCACTGGTGGAAAGGACTTAGTGTTTCGACTTATTGGTATCCGAAGGTCATCAATTTCCAGTTTGATTATGAGGGTATTGAGACAAGTGGTTTTGGATTGGCTTTGACCAAAGATTTCAACAAGAGCAATGCCTTACGTCTAGGTTTCGCTTATAATCATGACCGAATGGAGTTGATGGCCGACTATCAGTGGAACCTCTCGAACTATTGGAGAGGATATGATCCAAAACGTCGTTTCGAATGGCTAGCAACAGTTGGTCTGCTGGGCGGTATGGCGAAATATGAAGGTGATTACCGTCGGTTCTATGGTGGACAAGTTGGTCTACAGTTGCGTCATACGTTGTCGCCTTGGGTGAGCCTTTATGTGGAGCCACAATACAAGGCGGTATCTCCCTTGTACGACGGATATTGGGAACTTGGCAACATCGTGGATGATGGACTGGCCGTTCAGGTAGGAGTTGTCACACGTTTGACTGGACCATTGCGTGAAGGTGGTTATGGCACGGCTGTTGCCAATGGTGCAAAAGCCTTTGGACGCAGTATGGTGAAGACTGGACGATGGATTTCGGGTGTAGGCGGATTGTTTTTCCTTGGTCATGGTATGAAAGTGAACCGTAACAACAGTTTGCATCGTTGGTATGTGGAGTTTTTAGGCGGTACACAATTACGCGATGGAGAACATGAGTTGGGTAAGCTGAAGCTGTATCAAGGCGATCTTGAAATGAATCTGGGTATGCGACTCAATAGTCTATTGGCTGTGCAGGTTGGAGCTTTTGGAGAACGTTTGGACCTGACACAACGGTCGAATCATTCGGAACAGGTTTATGGATATAGGGCTGAATTAACTTTCGATCCGCTTCGTTTCGTCTGGCATAAGGCAGAAGAGAAAGGCTGGGCATGGACTGTAGGCGGTGGCATTGAAGGCGGACGTGTTGAAATGTGGAACCACGTGCCTGGTCTTAATCTTGAACGATACATTGAGCCTACGATGCATACGCAGGTGCGCAGGCGACTGTTTGGCCAGACGTGGCTTGTGCTGCAAGGACGTTGGCAAATGATTGACGTGGATGACGATCACCTGCAGATGATGGCTTTTGCTGGTGTGCATCAGAATCTTGTTGGACGAATGAGTAGTCATCGACGTACACCTAGGTGGTGGAAAGGCTTTTGGCTTGCAGGAAGCTGGGGTGCCTGGGATATGCGTAATAGCCTCGTGAGGGCATCATTGGGCTATGACTTCAATGATGTACATGGCGTTCGTTTGGACTATTCTTATTCGCACGTCGACTCTCACAATATTGTTTTTTTCAAGAAAACGTATCTGAACTTGTTCTGTTTGGATTATATGATGAATATCAGGAATGCGTTCCTGGGCAATGATCCTCAGCGAAGACTGAATGTTTACTTGTTTGCGGGGTATAACATGGCTGTCCATCAGGAACTTGGCGATGAGTCGTTTTGGCACGCTCATACATATGTGGGTATGGAAGGCGGTGCACAGCTAGAGGTGAAGATTTTGCCTTGGTTGTCGGCTTTCGCTGAGGAGAAGACGACTTTCTTGTCGGGTGATCCCTTTGTCACTAATGACTTCACGCAGGGATTAGGAATGACGGGCTTCGTCGGCTTGAAGGTGCGATTCTGAGGGAAGCTATGGGTGGCTGTTACAAGAACCTGGCAGCCAAACTTGGCAGCGGCTATAACAAAAGAAAAGCGGCCAAGGACGGCCGCTTTCGTTGATATTGTATAGCCATTTACGGCTGCAACGGGTCATTTGAAGGTTAGCGCAATTGATAGATGCCTCCAGGGGTATTACGTATTTTATCGGACATTTCGAGATCGAGCAGCTCTTCGAGGAGGGCTGTTCGTTCTGTGTCTGGGAGGATGTCGGCGAGTTGAGAGAGGCGGAGATCACCGCGGTCGCGAAGGATGTCGAGAATTTGGTGTCCGAGGGGAGAGACGTGGTCCTCTTCGAAATTGAGGGTTTGCTGGATGGCAGTGGGTTGGCTAGCGGACTGCCAATTCATGGCATAGAGAAGATCTTGGACTGAGGTGATGAGTCCTGCCCGGTTGAGACGGATGAGGCGGTTACAGCCATTGCTGCGATCGTCGGTGATACGACCGGGGAAAGCGAAGACGTCGCGACCATAGTCGAGCGCAATTGATGCGGTGACGAGGGAGCCACCTTTCTCTTTACTTTCTGCCACTAGGATAGCATCGGCGAGACCAGCGATGATGCGATTGCGAGCAAGGAAGTTTCCGCGTTCGAAAGGAGCGCTTGTAACATATTCGGTGAGTAAACCGCCGCCTTGTTGGATCATCTGCTTGGCAATGCCTCGGTGATTGTAAGGGTAGATACGGTCAAGGCCGTGCGCTACCACGCCGAGTGTTGGAATGCCATTTTCTAGAGCGGCTTTGTGAGACTCCACATCGATGCCGAGGGCAAGGCCGCTGATGATAATGACGTCAGGAAGAGCATCGTGTAATTCTTTTACAAAACGATGGACAAGGTCGCGACCGTATTGTGTACATTGGCGTGTTCCAACAATGCTGATGACGTGTTTGGTCTCGAGGTCGATGTCACCGAGTTTGAAGAGAACGGTAGGGGCATCGGGGCAATTGAGGAGGCGTTTGGGGTATCCCTCTTGGCCATAAACAAGCGTTTGAATGTGGTGTGCTTCAATAAAGTCGAGTTCACGCTGGGCATCGTCGAAGAGACGTGTGTCCTTACGGCCATCGAGAACCATTTGTCCAACAGCACCAGCTTGGAGGAGAAGGGCTGGGTCGGCATCGAGGACATCTTCGGCAGAACCGAAGGCATCGATGAGGTGGCGTGCTCGGATGGAGCCTACGCCACGGATGGCGTTAAGGACGAGAAGAGGAATGAGGGGGTGCATGCTTTTGACAGGGTAATGGCAGCCAGAGATGGCTGCGACTGGGACGATTAGAGCGGTCAAAGACGGCCGCGACGAGGAAGCTTTGAGAAGTGCGACAAGACAGAGGAGGCGACCAAATATGGCAGCGACGGGGACGCTGGGGGTGAAAAAGGGGTGTTTATTGGGTAGTGAGATAGGGAGCGAAAGTGGGGTATATTTCGTCACCTCGGGTGAGGGACCCGTTGACGACGCAAACGCAATCGACTTGGGCTTTGATGCACTGGACACTATCGGACTTTCGGTAGATATCCTGTTCGAAAATGTAACGAACGCCTTTGCGGTAGATGTTGAGGCAGGAAAGGAACTCTTGTCCACCACGGAGAGGTGCACGATAGTTGATGGTGACACGGCTTACCATAACGTCGATGCCTTGGCGATGAAGGTCTTCGAAACTGATGCCGACACTTTGAATAAACTCGTGACGAGTGACCTCGAGATAGTGTTGGTAGTTGGCGTTGTTGACAACTCCCTGGATGTCACATTCGTAGTCGCGCGTCTTCAACTGCAGGGTGTAAGTGTATTCTTTCATTTCTTGATTAAAAAACGTGGTTGGAAGATAATAGAAATTAGTATAACGACGCCCAGCCCCATTGGATAGTAAAGATATGGGACAACAAGCATTGGATTAAGAGGATGACCGGATGTAGCTTCGACGAGACCAGCAGCGGTCAGCAGCTGGGCAGAATAAGGGATGAGACCTTGGGTAAAGCAGCTGGCAGTGTCGAGGAGAGATGCCGAACGGCGTGGGTCGATGTGGTACTGTTTTGCAATGCGCTGTGCGATGGGGCCAGTGGTGATGATGGAGACTGTGTTGTTGGCTGTGCATACATCGACTAGACATACAAGACTGGAGATGGCTGTCTCAGCCCCACGACGACCATTGATACCCTTGGTGAGTTTGTCGATGAGGTAATCGATTCCACCCATCGACCGTATCATTTCGAGCATACCTGCCGCCAACATCGCCATGATGATAATTTCGCCCATACTATTGATGCCGATACCAAGGGACCCCATCCATCCAAAGAAGTCGTAACTACCATCAATTGTGCCAATCACAGCGGTAAGCAGGAGTCCTAGGAGCAATACGATCATCACGTTCAGACCGAGGATGGCTATGATGATGACGGCTAGATAGGGCAGCACTTTCCACCAACTGACGTCGGGAATATGCTGAGGTACAACGATGTCGCGTCCAATGAAGTAATAGACAGCTACCATCAGCAAAGCAAGAGGAAGAACAAGACGCAGGTTGACGCGGAATTTGTCGCCCATACGACAGCCTTGTGATTGCGTAGCCGCAATAGTGGTGTCGGATATGAAGGAAAGGTTGTCGCCGAAATAGGCGCCACCAACGACTATGGCCACCATAAGAGGAAGAGCGATTCCGCTTTCTTGGGCTATGCCTACTGCAACTGGAGTGAGAGCAACGATGGTACCTACACTTGTGCCGATGGCCAGGGAGATGAAACATGCTGCCAGGAAGATGCCCGGAAGGAGTAGGCTGGCGGGCAGAAGCTGGAGAGTGAGGTTCACAGTGGCATCAACTGCGCCCATGGCTTTGGCAGAGGCAGCAAAAGCACCAGCTAGGATGTAGATCCATACCATAAGTAGGACAATGGGGCTTCCTGCTCCTTCAGAATATCGTTTGATGCGGTCGTTTATGTTTCCAGAACTAAGCGCGATGGCGTAAACAGAGCTGACCAGGAAAGCCACGGTTACTGGGACCTTATAAAAGTCGCCAGAAACGATGCTTACGCCTAGGAATAGAACTAGAAAAAGAACCAGTGGGGATAGGGCTTTCATTGATAGTTATGGCATCTAATGTCAACTGATAAAGACATATATGGATTTGTTTGGCTGCAAAGATAAGAATTTTTTTTAAAATATTGAAACAACGTGATGTTTTTTTTATTTATGTGGGCCAAAATAGAGTAGTTTTATTCCGTTTGATATTCTCGGGTATTGATTCGAACTGTTTTTTTGTTGAATAAATGACACATTCATTTGACTAAAATTGAGGGACATTGTGTTTTTAATCGACAAATAATAAAAAAAAGTGGATTAGTTTTGGTGGATTCACAATTTGTAAGTAAATTTGCACCAAAATATGGAAATATGATTTTTATTAAATGATGAAAAAAAGTTTTTTATTTTATGCTTTTGTCGCAATCGTTCTTGGTATGTCATCTTGTAAGGCTCCCGAGAATATTGTGTATTTGCAGGATGTGCAGAATGAACAACGTCTGGATGGCGCTGAACTATCGATGATTCGTATTCGTCCAGGAGATCAGCTGTCCATTGTTGTATCAAGTCGTAATCCAGAGCTTAGTGCTATCTTTAATTTGGCTGTACCTTATCGTTATGTGGGTGGAACGAGTTTTACTCCTTCTGGCACCAATAGTCAGACAGCCTTTTTCACTGTAGCTAGTAATGGTAAGATTGACTATCCAGTATTTGGTGATATTGAAGTGGCTGGGTTAACTCGTCAGGAAGTATCTAAATTGATCAAGGATAAGATTGTCGATGGTGACTATATCAAGGATCCCGTTGTTACTGTGGATTATGCGAACTTGACCATTAGCGTGTTGGGTGAAGTGACAAGTCCTGGCAAGTACAGCATTGCTAAAGACCGTATCACCATTCTTGAAGCTATAAGTATGGCTCGTGATTTGACGATCAATGGAAATCGCGAGGATGTGCTTGTACTTCGCGAGGAACCTGATGGCTCGACTCAGAGCTATCGTGTAAATATGACCCGTTCGTCACTAATGCAGAGTCCTGTTTATTACTTGCAACAGAATGATGTAATTTACGTTTCTCCTAATGAGCAGCGTCGTCGTCAATCGCAGGCTACAGGCAATACCATTATGACTCCAACATTCTGGCTTTCAATCACCAGTACATTGTGTACAGTTGCAACTCTTGTATATACATTAACAAAATAAAAAATGGATAATCAAACCCCTAATATTCCCCAGCAGCCCGTTCAGCAGCCTGTAACACAGCCTGTTGCTGCACCCGTGGAGAATGATGATTCGGAACTCTCATTGACCGAGCTTTGGTACCTTTGTATAGGTAGATGGCCTTGGTTCGTACTTAGTGTACTTCTCTGTCTTGGCATAGCAACCCTTAAGTTGTTACGTACGCAAAAGACCTATACTCAGCATATGGAAGTTATGATCAAGTCGGACTCTCGTGACTATAGTGGTGGTACAATGGGAGATTTTGCCGACCTTGGTCTCTTCCAGAGCAATAGTAATGTAAACAACGAGCTCATTGCTATAATGTCGCCTGCTCTCTCTCTCGAGGTCGTCAATGAGATGGAGCTCAACACTATGTATAGTGAGCCTGGCTTCTTCAAGGACAGGACACTTTATGGTCAGTCGTTGCCTGTAAAGGTGGTCTTTTGTGATATTGACAACGAAGGTTATGCTGCATTCAGCATAGCCCTGAAGGAAGATGGAAGTTTTACATTGGGAGACTTCGATGGTGTCGATTTGGAAGAAAATGCCAAGGAGACAATCGTTGAAGGCAAGCTTTCTCAAGATACTATTCAAAGCCCCGTTGGACGCTTAGTTGTAATGAACGGTATGGGCTATGGCTCATCGATGGGCGAACGAACTATCGATGTCGTTCACATCCCAGCATCTAATGCAGCAGGTGCAGTTCAAGGTGGATTGAGTGCTCAAGTTGCTAACAAACAAGCCACTGTAATCACACTGACTTATGTCGATGTAAATCGTTTCAGGGCTGCTGATGTACTGAATACTCTGATTTCTTGCTATAACAGGAATTGGGTGAATGACAAGAATCAGGTTGCTACTAGCACATCTCAGTTTATCAATGATCGTTTGGCGGTGATTGAAAAAGAGTTAGGCAGTGTGGATACCGACATCTCGCAGTATCAGTCGCAGAACCTCATCTCTGATGTGAAAGCTGCCAACCAGATGTATATGGCTCAAGCTAACCAGGCTTCGCAGCAAGCTGTCCAGCTCAACAACCAGCTTTATATGGCTCGTTATCTGCGTGAGTATGTAAGTAGTGAAGCCAATAAATACCAGTTGTTACCTGCTAATAGTGGAGTAGAGGATCGTACGATTGAGAATCTGATTAGTAATTATAATGCCAAGCAGTTGCAGCGCAATAGTCTAGTCGCCAACTCGAGTGTAAACAACCCTGTTGTACTTGACCTTGACAAGGAGCTGACCGAGATGCGCAACAACCTCATTCGAAGCATTGACAATCAGATTACTGCATTGAACACGCAGATTAGATCGACTCGCCAAACAGAGGCACAGAGTAATGCTCAGATGGCTTCAAATCCCACCCGCCAGAAATACCTTCTTTCGGTAGAACGTCAGCAGAAGGTCAAGGAGCAACTTTATCTTTATCTGCTTCAGAAACGTGAGGAGAACGAGCTCTCTCAAGCATTTACGGCCTACAATACTCGTGTCATCACGCCACCTATGGGAAGTAAGAGTCCCTCTGGCCCCCGCAGCAAGATGATTTTGCTGATGGCTTTCCTGATTGGTCTAGCTCTTCCTCTTGCCTACATCTATTTGCGTGAGACGATGACGACAGTTGTGCGTGGTCGTAAGGATATCGACAACTTGAAGGTACCGTTCATTGGAGAATTGCCTCAGGGCTTACCGGCAACGGGTAATAAACGTGAGCGTATGGCTCAACGTCATATGCTGGTTGTTAAGCCTGATTCACGTAACCTTGAAAATGAGGCTTTCCGTATCCTTCGAACTAATCTGGAATTTGTATCTGGTAAGGAAACTGCTAATCCTGCACAGACAATCCTCGTTACTTCGATGAATCCTGGTTCAGGAAAAACCTATATCAGTATGAACCTGGGTGCGACTTATGCCATTGCTGGACAGAAGACATTGGTGATTGACCTTGATATTCGTAAGAGTTCTGCCAGTCGATATGTCGGTCGTCCTAAGGAGGGCCTTACATCTGTTCTCAATAAAAATACAACTAACTGGCGTTCGCTTGTTGTCAATGTGCAGGATCGAGAGAACTTGGATATTCTTCCGACTGGCCGCATCGCTCCTAATCCAACAGAGCTGTTGCAGGGTGATGCGTTGAAGTTCCTGATTGATGAAGTTCGTAAGGAGTACGATATAATCATCTTTGACTGTCCACCATTCAATCTTGTCGCCGATACTACACTTGTCAGCAAGTATGCAGACCTTACGCTCTTCGTGATTCGTTGCGGTGTATTCCAGCGCGCTCTCAAGAAGAATGTCGAACAGCTCTATGCTGAGCAGAAGTTCAACCGATTGAATATCCTGCTCAATGGTTCTGAAGCTGCCACCAGCAAGTATGGCTATAATCGTTATGGCTATGGCTATGGTTATGGCTATGGTTATGGTTACGGTAGCTACTATTCTACTGATAAGAAGAGATAATGTAGTGAGGCTATATAATGAGAATCCCGCCGCGAACATCGCGGCGGGATTCTTTTTGCAGCCAAGCTTGCTGTTGACGAAAACAAAAAGGCAGCCAAAGACGGCCGCGGAAGAGAACATACGGGAGAACGCTAAGGGCAGCCATAGATGGCTGCGACAGAGACACGATAAGCTAGATGCCGATCAGGCCGTAGGCAACGATACCAATGATGCCGCAGATGAGGGTGGTGTAGATGATGTTCCACTTTCGCCAGAAGACTCCACAGAATACTACTAAGCAGATGAGAATGCTGAGGATGAATTGATTAGTTTGTGTGGAGGGATGGCCGAAGTTTTCGATGTTCATCAGGCTGATAGCGGCTGCGGCAAGCAAACCGATGATAGCGGGACGGAGGATGGCAAAGATACTGCGAGTTACTTTATGATCCTTGTGCTTGATGATGATGTGAGAAATCCATATCATCACCAGAAATGGCAGCCAGACCACAGAAATGGTAGCAAGGATACTGCCAAGGATGCCAAATAAGTGAGGCGCACCAATACTTTGTATGAATGGGTCGTTGACAACTGCGGTATATCCAACATAGGTGGCACAATTGATGCCAATGGGACCTGGAGTCATCTGACTGATAGCAACAATGTCAGTAAACTCTGCCTCGGAGATCCATGCTTGTTTGGCAACCACTTCCTGTTCGATGAAAGAGAGCATGGCATAGCCACCTCCGAAGTTGAACAGTCCGATGTAGGAAAAGACCAGAAATAATTTGATAAAAATCATGGCTGGGAGGGTTTATTTTGACAATTGTTTATTTTCTTTCCTTGTGAGGCCATAAAGGAACCCTGCGACGCCAGCTACAAGGATGATGAGAGCTGGTGTAACTCCATAGATGATGAGGGCTGTGGAAAGAATAGGAATCCATACATTGGACCATGTCACCCTTGCTGTCTTGCCCATTTTAAACACGGGTACCGCGAGGAGAGCGACAACGGCGGGACGAATGCCCATGAATGCAGCTTCGACCCAACGGTTGTCACGGAAACGGGAGAAGATGATCGCGATTAGAAGGATGATGATGAGCGAAGGGAAAACAACGCCGAGCGATGCGATGATGCCTGAACGTATTCCACCGACCTTGTATCCGATATGGGATGCCATATTGACTGCGAAAACGCCGGGGGTGGCTTGAGAAACAGCCATCACGTCCATAAACTCGCTATGGGTTAACCATTGATGCTGTGTGACGACCTGTTGCTCCATGAGAGGAATCATAGCGGCTCCACCACCTAGGGTGAAGCCGCCGATTTTCATGAAGGTCACAAAGAGGTCCTTGTTGAGAGATTTCATGCCTGTCTATTATTTGGGCAGCCATAGATGGCTGCAGACTGGAACACTTGGGAGAAGCCAAACATGGCTGCTGACGGAAACGTGTTTAGTTGATAGCCGTATTAGCAGACCTTGGAGCCGTTCTTGACCTTACTTTCGTTGGTTACAACATGGAGGGAGCCATCGAAGTTAACTGCAGAAAGGATCATACCGTTGGAAGCAATGTGTTTCATTACCTTTGGCGCGAAGTTGGCAACAAAGAGTACCTGTTTTCCTACGAGAACTTGAGGATCGGGGTAGTGTTGAGCTATGCCAGAGAGGATGGTGCGAGGTTGTCCGGTACCATCGTCAAGTGTGAATTGGAGCAGTTTATCACTCTTCTTGACAGGCTTCACTTCAAGCACAGTAGCGGTACGGATGTCAAGGCGCTCGAAGTCCTCGAAAGGAATATTTTCCTTGATGGGCTCAGGTCGCCAGTTGCGTTCGGCTTCAGCACGTGCAATCTTTTCGTTTTCCTCCTTGATGCGAGCCAGACGGTCGAGTTGAGGCTGGATGTCCTTGTCTTCAAGTTTCTCGAAGAGGAGTACACTTTCGCCAAGTTGATGACCAACAGCGAGGAGGTCGGTACGTCCAAGTTCCTCCCACTTGAAACTTTCCATACCAAGCATCTTGCGGAGTTTCTCGGCCGAGAATGGCAGGAAAGGCTCGAATACGATGGCCAGGTTGGCAGAGATCTGGAGACAGAGGTTGAGAATGGTACCTACACGCTCCATATCGGTCTTTGCAATCTTCCAAGGTTCGGTGTCGGCGAGGTACTTGTTGCCGATGCGAGCCAATTCCATTGCCTCCTTTTGTGCATCGCGGAACTTGAAGTCATCGAGGAGGGCTTCAACACGTGCTTTCACATCCTTGAAGTCTTCGAGTGTCTGACGGTCATAATCGGTGAGTTCGCCACAGGCTGGAACCTTGCCGTCGAAGTACTTCTCGGTAAGTTTC
>JAEEGK010002940.1_pt1 | contig 42690 bp, 37 predicted proteins | sample 8958771 | NCBI WGS metagenome assembly JAEEGK01 (sample SAMN16246547, study PRJNA631951) | gut metagenome | biome: gut microbiome; feature: rumen; material: SC-attached | host: Bos | place: Iran: Karaj | collected 2018-10
AGAATGCCCTCGACGGCTTCCGTAAGGAGATGGACGAGAATGGTTGGGAGTATGGTCCCGATGATGAGGAACTCTTCGAGTTGGCTATGCACCCCGAGCAGTATCGTCCCTTCAAGAGTGGTCAGGCCAAGAAGCAGCTCCTCGCTGATATCCAGAAGGCGAAGGATGCGAAGTTGGGTGGTGGTCAGAAGATCTCTCAGGAGGAGATCGATGCCCTGAAGCATGCCAAGGCTGATGCCGTGAAGAGTCCGTTGGATGGTCAGCTCATGTGGAGCTTTGGTGGCGAGGGTGTACCTGCTGCCTGCATCGAGCCGTTCATTGGTCAGAAGTACAAGGAGGGTGATATCTTCTGTTACCTGCAGACGAAGTGGGGCGAGATTGTCGAGATTCCTGCTGCACTGGGTGGCAAGCTGGTGGATATCAGTGTGAAGCCAGGACAGAAGATCCGCCAGGGCGACACGATCGCTTGGATTGAGAGGGAAGCATAAACATATTTTTATAGGCACGGATTACGCGGATTAACACGGATTAATTGTTTATAGCTCAAAATCCGTGAAATCCGTGTAATCCGTGCCAGATTATTTGACTATGGATTACAAAACGATCATTGACCAATATTATCCAGATGATAATGAGCTGAAGAGGATCCTGCTGGTTCACTCCCGTCAGGTGTCAGACAGATGCCTGAAGATAGCCAAGCAGCATCCGGAGCTGAAGCTCGATGTGGAGTTTCTCAAGGAGGCCTCGATGCTCCACGACATCGGTATCGTGAAATGCAACGCCCCCAGCATCCAGTGTTTCGGCACTGAGCCGTATATCTGTCATGGTATGATTGGGGCTCAGATGCTCAGGTCGCTCAATGCCGATGGTGCGCACTACAACCTGGAGCGCTGTGCCCTGGTGTGTGAGCGTCATACAGGCACAGGTATCACCCGTGAACAGATCGAGGCTCAGCATCTGCCGCTGCCTCTGGATATCAGCTATGTGCCTGAGTCGCTCGAAGAGCAGGTCATCTGCTATGCTGATAAGTTCTACTCGAAGTCAGACTTGTCGCTCGAGCGCTCGGTGGTGCAGACAGCCCAGAGCCTGGAGAAGTTCGGCACCCCCGGTGTGAGGAAATTCCTCAAATGGGTCGAAATGTTCGAGTGATTTTTTAGACAGAAGAACATATTAAAGACATAGTAGCAGAATAACTTTTTTTAGACAAAAGAACATATTAAAGACATAGTAACAGAATAACAAATTAAGCGATATATATAAATGTTATTATGTTACTCTGTCTTTATTATATCTGATACTCTGTCTGAAAATCTAAATAAAGTAAAAAAACAGGAGGGGAATTTTGTAATTCCCCTATTTTGTTGTACTTTTGCAGGCGCAATAGTAGTAAAACTGCAGGTGTGAAAAGGAAATCAGCCATTATACTGATGCTGTTTGTCATCATTTTCATGATGGCAGAGGTGCCTGTGTCGCTTATCTCTGATGCCCGTAGGGCCCAGAAGGATAACGACAGCATCCCTGCTGATACCGTCATGCCCGACATACAGACAGAATCTTCAATCAAGATCAAGCGCGACACCACGACGATGGACTCCATCGAACTGGCGATCTATAAGCACAACAAGGCCATAGACGACTCGTTGGCACAGGACAGTATCAACCGCAGCCGTAAGAACGGTATCGACAGTCCTGTGGAGTATTCCGCTGATGACTCGCTGACCTATGAGGCCGCTTCTGGCGTGGCTCATCTCTATGGACAGTCGAAGGTGAAGTACCAGAACATGGACCTCCAGAGCGAGCGCATCTATATGAATCTCGACAGCAACCTGGTGCATGCCACAGGTAAGATGGATTCCACCCAGCAGCTGACGGGTACCCCCATCTTCAAGATGGGAAGCGACGAATATGAGAGCGACACGATGGCCTTCAACTTCAAGTCGAAGAAGGGACTCATCACTGAGGTCTACACCCAGCAGGATGATGGTTTCCTGACGAGTAAGGTATCCAAGCGAGGTGCCAATGGCGAGATGTTTCTCGAGCATGGCCGTTATACCACCTGCGATGATCCTCATCCCGACTTCTACCTCGCCCTCTCGCGTGCCAAGGTGCGCCCAGGTAAGGATGTGGTCTTCGGACCTGCCTATCTCGTGGTGGCCGATGTGCCCCTGCCATTGGCTGTGCCCTACGGCTTCTTCCCCTTCACGAAGAGCTACTCCAGCGGTATCATCATGCCGACCTATGGTGATGAGATGGATAAAGGTTTCTACCTGCGCGATGGCGGCTATTACTTTGCTATCAACGACAAGATGGACCTGAAGCTCCTGGGCGAAATCTACACCAAGGGCTCGTGGGGAATATCAGCCACATCTAACTATAAGAAGCGCTATCGCTACAACGGCTCGTTCTATTTCAGCTATCAGGACTCGCGCTCAGGCGAGAGGAATGATGAGGACTTCAGGCATGAGTCGAGCTATAAGCTGACATGGAGTCACCGCCAGGATCAGAAGGCGAACCCCTTCCACTCGCTCACCGCCAGTGTGAACTTCGCCACATCCAACTACGAGAACAACAACCTCACCTCGATGTACAATCCGCAGCAGCGTACACAGACCACACGTACCTCTTCGGTGACCTATAATGTCAACTTCTCGAGTATCGGTCTGGGTATCACCTCAACTACGAGTATCGACCAGAACATGCGCGACTCGACGCTTACGCTGAAACTGCCCGATGTCAACTTCAGCATCTCACGTTTCTACCCCTTCAAGCGTAAGAAGGCTGTGGGCTCGGAACGCTGGTATGAGAAGATCTCATTGAGCTATACGGGGCATCTGAAAAACGAGATCAGCACGAAGGAGGACCGTGTGCTGCACTCCAGTCTCTCGAAGGACTGGTCGAACGGTATGGACCATAGGATACCTATCCAGGCCAACTTCACGCTCTTCGACTATCTGACGCTGACCCCGAATGTCACCTTTACCGATGTGATGTTGCTCAGTAAGACCAAGAAGTCGTGGGATGCCAAGAACCAGCGCGAGGTATCAGATACCCTGAGTGGCTTCTACAATATGTACAGCTGGAATGCCAATCTGAGTGCTACGACCACGCTCTATGGCTTCTATATCCCCAGCCGCAAGCTCTTCGGTGATAAGGTTCAGGCCATCCGCCACGTGCTCACGCCGAATATCAGCTTCTCCTATCAGCCCGATTTCACGTCTGACCGCTATGGCTACTATGACACCTATCAGCGCACAAATGCCGATGGTAGTGTCGAGATGGTGCGCTATTCGCCTTACGCAGGTCGTGGCTATGCAGTGCCGGGCGATCGCTCAGGCCGCATCAACTTCGACCTCTCCAACAATGTCGAGATGAAGATCAAGTCGGATAAGGACTCTACTGGTTTCAAGAAGATCAGTCTGATTGATGAGTTGAAGCTCGGCATGAGCTATGACCTCGTGGCAGATAAGCGCCCCTTGAGCGACCTGCAGACCACCTTGCGCCTGAAGCTCTCGAAGAGCTATACCCTGAACCTCAACACCACCTTCGCCTCGTATGTCTACGAGCTCGACAGTCTGGGGCGCCCAGTGGTCAGCGATCACACCACCTACTGGCAGAAGGGTAAGTTCGGACGCTTCACGGGTCTGTCGCAGAATCTCTCCTATAGTCTGAGCAACGAGAAGATCAGCAACTGGATCAAGCGTCTGCGCGGTGAGGATGTCGATGACAAAAAGAAGAACAAGAAGCAGGAAGATGATGATGAGTTCGACAATGGCATCGACTCGAACATCGACAAGGACATGGAGAAAGCCAAGCGAGGCAGCAGCCGTAAGAGCAGCGGCGACAAGGCCGAGACTGACGAAGACGGCTACATGGCCTTCAAGATACCCTGGAACCTGAGCATCGGCTATAATATCAGCGTGCGCGAGAATACCGATGTCAGCAAGTTCAACTACGACAAGATGCGCTATCCCTATAAGATTACTCAGGGACTTAACTTCAGCGGTGATATCCGTATCAGCGATGGCTGGGACATCAACTTCTCCTCGGGTTACGACTTCGAGGCCAAGAGGATCTCTATGACCACCGCCTCGCTCTCCCGCGACCTCCACTGTTTCAACATGTCGTGCTCAGTGGTGCTCGCCCCTTACACCAGCTATAACTTCTCCTTCAGGTGTAATGCCGCCACGCTGACGGATGCCCTGAAGTACGACAAGCGCTCGAGCAGCACAAATGCCGTGCAGTGGTACTAAGGGAAATGTGAAAATGTAAAAACGAAATAAAAACCAATAAACTATGGCAGAACTTCCTTCAATGATTCAGGACCTGGCGCTGATGCTGGTAGTGGCAGGTATCGTGACCCTGATTTTCAAGAAACTTAAACAGCCGCTGGTGCTGGGTTACATTGTTGCCGGATTCCTTGTGAGTCCCAATATGCCCTACACAGCTTCCGTTGTCGACCACGAGAATGTGCATCTCTGGGCAGACATCGGTGTGATGTTCCTCCTCTTCTCTCTTGGACTCGACTTCTCGTTCAAGAAGATCCTGAAGATGGGTGCCTCGCCTGTCATCTCCACCTGCACCATCATCTTCTGTATGTCGATGCTGGGTGTGCTCGTGGGCTACTCCTTTGGTTGGAGCAAGATGGACTGCATCTTCCTCGGTGGTATGCTCGCCATGTCGTCCACTACTATTATATATAAGGCCTTCGACGACTTAGGGCTTCGCCAGCAGCAGTTTGCGGGGCTTGTCATGTCGGTGCTTATCCTCGAGGATATCCTGGCCATTGTCATGATGGTGATGCTGAGTGCCATTGCCAGTGGCAACAATCCCGATGGCGGTCAGTTGCTCGGCTCAATCATGAAGATTGGTTTCTTCCTCATCCTGTGGCTCATTGTGGGCATCTTCGCTGTGCCCCTGTTCCTGAAGCATGTGCGCAAGCTCATCAATAACGAGGTGCTGCTCGTAGTGTCGCTGGGTCTCTGCTGTGCGATGGCCGTCTTCTCCACGAAGGTAGGCTTCAGCTCAGCCTTCGGAGCCTTTATCATGGGTAGTATCCTGGCCGAGACCATCGAGGCCGAGAAGATCGAGAAGCTCGTCGAGCCTGTGAAGAATCTCTTCGGAGCCATCTTCTTCGTGTCGGTGGGTATGCTCGTCGATCCTAAGATTCTCGTCGACTATGCTGGTCCTATCGCGATGCTCGTGCTCACCATCCTGGTGGGACAGGCCATCTTCGGCACCTTCTCCTTCATGCTCGGAGGCGAGTCGCTTAAGTCGGCCATGCGTTGCGGTTTCTCGATGGCGCAGATCGGTGAGTTCTCTTTCATCATCGCTTCGCTGGGCTTGTCGCTCGGTGTTATCAGCGATTTCCTCTATCCGGTGGTGGTGGCTGTATCCGTTATAACCACATTCCTCACACCTTACATGATACGGTTTGCCACCCCGGTTTATTCTCGCTTGGAGCGCCATCTGCCTTCCCGACTTATTCAGTCGATGAATCGCCTCTCCATGGGTAGCACCCACACTCAGGAGCAGAGCAAGTGGAAGAGTCTGCTCGCCCAGATGGGAGTCAACGTGCTGATCTACTCGATCCTCACATCGGCAGCCATCGCTGTGCTGTTCACCTTCTTCCTGCCGTTCATGCACCAGCTGCTGGGAGACGATAATCGTTTGTGGGCCAATGCCATTGTGGGCATTGTCACCGTCATCCTCATCTCACCGTTCCTGCGTGCGATGGTCATGAAGAAGAATCGCAGCGAAGAGTGGAAGGCCCTGTGGGCAGAGAGCAATCGCAACCGCCTGCCCCTCATCTTCACGGTGATCGTGCGCGTGGTCATTGCCCTCTCCTTCATTTTCTATATCTGTCATAAGCTCAGCCACTTCACCAATGCGCTCGTCATCACCATCGGAGTGGTAGCCCTGGGACTGATCATCCTCTCGCGTGCCGTGAAGCGTCGTAGCATCACCCTCGAGCGTCTGTTTGTGCAGAATCTCCGTTCGCGCGACATCGAGGCTCAGGTGCATGGCAAGAAGCGCCCCCTCTACGAAGGTCGCCTGCTCGATCGCGATATCCATATCGCCGATTTCCAGTTGCCTTTCAATTCGATGTGGATGGGATCCACGCTGAGGCAGCTCGACCTGGGTCGTAAGTATGGCATCCATGTCATCAGCATCATGCGCGGCAACATGCGTATCAATATTCCCGATGGCGACTATGTCATCTTCCCCAACGATGTGCTGCAGGTCATCGGTAGTGATGAGCAGTTCACGGCCTTCCGCGAGGCCATCGAGAAGGAGGTGCTGGGCGAGGACTACGAATGGGAGAACCGCGAGATGAAGCTGCGCCAGCTTGTCATCGGCGAGGACAGTCCCTTTGTGGGCAAGAACCTCATCGAGAGCGGCATCCGCGACCTCTACAGCTGCATGGTCATCGGTCTCGAGGAAGGCAAGGAGAGCCTCTCGCGCTATGCCCCCACCCGCAAGTTCCAGCCAGGCGACATCATCTGGGTCGTAGGCGAGCAGGATGCGCTCGATGCCCTCATGAGCTGCTAAGTCGCCTATATATAATAAGGTATTAAAAAAACAAGCATTATGGAAACAAAGATTTTTAGTACGCCCCATATCTCGGCGCGTGAAGATGCATTTGCCAAAACCGTCCTGATGCCAGGCGACCCGCTTCGTGCAAAGTTTATAGCCGAAACCTTCTTGGAGAATGCCGAGTTGGTGACATCCGTCAGAAACGTTCTGGGCTTTACGGGCACCTACAAGGGTGTGCCCGTCTCAGTCATGGCAAGCGGCATGGGCATACCCAGCATGGGCATCTACTCATGGGAGCTTTTCAAATTCTATGGTGTCGAGAACATCATCCGCATCGGATCGGCAGGCAGCTATCGCGACTGGCTCAATGTGATGGACGTCACACTGGCCGAGTGTTCGATCAGCGAATCCACCTATGCACACGTCCAAAATGGAGAGACCTCCCACAAGCTCTTCCCCAGCAAAGAGCTCAACGATGTCATCCGTCAGAAAGCCCAAGAACTGGGTATGAATCTGCAGATGAGCAAGTTGCTCACCTCAGATGTGTTCTATACCGACCCCTCGCAAGGCACATGGCAAGACATTGCAGAGCGCACAGGAGCCGACTGTGTAGAGATGGAGAGTTTCGCACTCTTCCATAATGCCAACATGCTCAACAAGCGTGCAGCCGCGCTGCTGACCATCAGCGACTCTTTCGTCACCAAGCACGAACTCACCCCCGAAGAGCGTCAGAACGCCTTCACCGAGATGATGCACCTGGCACTGGAGTCTGCCATCGCCCTCTAACAGTAAAGCGTTTCGTTTTTTTTGTTTTGGCACGGATTCCACGGATTCACACTGCTTTATTTTATTCAGTCGTGTCTCTCAAAGAGAGCCGTGTTAATCCGTGCCTAAAAATGGTTAAAGTTACGGATTCGATATTTTTGGCACGAAAGTGGAAGGCGCCAGACCCCAGCAACCACCTCCAGTGAGCGACTTTACTTTGGGGCCTGACCCCAGTGTGCAGGGGCTCGATTAAGGATTGACAGGTCCGTCACCGCTGTCGTTAGTAGGCCCGTCGCCCGAGTCATTGCCACCCTGAGAGCTTCCACCCGAGTTAGAACCACCGCCGATGGCCTCGGCCTTGGTCAGCTGCTTGGCAATTTGCAGCAAGTTGTTGCAGATTCTGAAACCCAGATTTCGCAGCAAGTTGCTGCAAAATTGTTCTCAGTGCCTTGGGGGCATCATATGCTGTTGATTAGCCTTGGGGACAGATTTGAGTTATAGCAGCCTCATACCCAAGCACCTGTCCCTACGGCTACACAGCCAGTAGGATGTGAAAAATGGTTATAAGCAAGAATATGTGAATAAAAATATGTAACTTTGCAGAAGATATGGGCAAGATAAAAACAAGAGAGTGCCAGAACGTTGAGTTCAAGAGCAGTTGGAATGACAAATATTTGGAGTGGATTTGCGGCTTCGCGAATGCACAGGGGGCTGTGATGTACTTCGGAGTAAACGACAATCATGAGGTAATTGGCCTGAAACAGACGAAAAAACTCCTGGAAGATATCCCTAATAAAATCGTCAACGCAATGGGGCTTGTAGTGGATGTGAATCTCCATGAACAGGACGGATTGGAGTATATCGAAGTGGTCATTGATCCTGCCAGTGTACCTATCAGCTATAAAGGTAAGTACTACTATCGTTCTGGTAGTACCATGCAAGAATTAACAGGTACTGCATTGACAGACTTCATCATGCGCAAACTGAATGTTACTTGGGATGCAGCAACGGAACCATCTGCCAAGATAGAAGATATAGACCCTGAAGCCATCAAATTCTTCTTGAATGCTGCTATCAGAGAGGGAAGAATCAGCGAATCTGCCAGGAATGATAGTATTGAACAGCTGTTGCGAAAGCATTGTTTCACGTTTATTTGAGACTGGACAAAAGATTGTCCTAGATGATGTCCTAAAGGATGCCCTAGAAAATGTCCTAAAGGATGTCCAAAAGGATGTCCTAGAAAATGCCCTAGAAAATGTCCTAGAAACGTCAGCCTCCCTTGCAGCATATTTCAAGGTTAATGAAAGGACTATTCGTCGCGACCTGAGCACACTCCAAGCAAAAAGAATCATTTGTCATATTGGACCAGATAAAGGTGGTCGTTGGATTATATTAGTTAGTCATAAATGATTATCATCGAGTCGAAACGGAAGAAGCCTGCCACGATACTGAAGATGTATCAGTAAATGCCACAGGGACGGGTGAGTGACATCTGATGGCTGAGGTCTGATGTAAAAAATGGTTATAAGCAAGAATATGTGAATAAAATATAGTACATTTGTAATCGAAAAGATAAATATGGCAAAAAAGAGAGAAATAAGAAATAGCATAGCTGAGTTCCTGATTTTCCAGATAGAAGGAAAGGAACAAGGCGTAGAAGTCTTTTATAAGGACAAGACAGTTTGGTGTACCCAGAAAACGATGGGTATGCTGTTCGACTGCTCAACTGATAACATTGGACTTCATCTGAAGAACATCTTTGCGAGCGGAGAATTAGTGAAAGATTCAGTTACCGAGAAAATCTCGGCAACTGCTTCTGACGGCAAAAACTATGTGACTCAGTTCTACAACCTCGATGCCGTTATCAGCGTAGGCTATCGCGTCAACTCTATCCGTGCCACGCAGTTCCGACAATGGGCTTTTTCCATCTGTCCCGCCGCTTTTCGATTACAATGGAACCCCATTGCGTACTGTAAACCATCAGCATATCTGTTCCAAAATAAAGGCTGTTTTCATCATAACGCTAATGACCGATTCGGGAGAATGGAAAGCCTTGTGTCGTGATGAAGTGAGGGAAGAGTCCCTTCAAGAGTGTTATTTCGGACGGAAACATTGAAAATATTCAAGTTTCCGCCCGAATTGTTTCTGGTTTTAATTATTATTTGTAACTTTGCAACAAAACTTGTGGAACTATGAAAAAGAACGTGATCATGATGGCCGTCTTCATTGCGGCACTGTTTGTAACAATGTCTTGTCAGAACAAGAACCAGAACCAGGATCAGAACCAGACAGGACAAGTGAATAACTTCCGTATCAAGCGTGGCACCAATGTCAGCCACTGGCTCTCACAGTCGGAGCAGCGCGGCGAGGCCCGCAGGCTGCATATCCAGGAAGATGACTTCGCACGTCTGGAGGAGCTGGGCTTTGACTTCGTGCGTATACCTATTGACGAGGTGCAGTTCTGGGACGAGCAAGGGAATAAGCTGCCTGAGGCATGGGACTTGCTGACCAATGCCCTGGACCTGGCTCGTAAGCACAACCTCCGTGCCATCGTCGACCTGCACATCATCCGCTCTCACTATTTCAATGCTGTCAACGAAGGCGACAAGTCGGCCAACACGCTTTTCACCTCGGAGAAAGCCCAGCAGGACCTCATCAACCTGTGGTATCAGCTGTCTGATGCCCTGAAGGACTACAGCTGTGACTGGGTGGCCTATGAGTTTATGAACGAACCCGTAGCTGATGAACACGAGCAATGGAACCAGCTGGTAGCCAAGGTCCACAAAGCACTTCGTGAGCGTGAACCACAGCGCACCCTGGTCATCGGCTCAAATCGCTGGCAGGGTCATGAGACCATGAAATTCCTGAAGGTGCCCGAGGGTGACAAGAACATCATCCTCTCCTTCCATTACTACAACCCGATGATCCTGACGCACTATGGCGCATGGTGGACACCCTTAGGACAGTATAAGGGCAAGGTGAACTATCCTGGAGTGCTGGTGTCGAAAGAAGACTATGATGCAGCACCCGAGGCCATCAAGGCTGACTTGAAGCCGTATACAGAGCAGGTGTGGGACATCAATATGATTCGTGAACAGTTCAAGGATGCCATTGAGGCTGCCAAGAAATACGACCTGCAGCTGTTCTGCGGCGAGTGGGGTGTGTATGAGACTGTAGACCGTGAGCTGGCCTACAACTGGTATCGCGACATGCTGACCGTGTTTGACGAGTTCAATATTGCCTGGACCACTTGGTGCTATGATGCTGACTTCGGATTCTGGGACCAGCAGCGCCATACCTACAAGGATCGTCCCCTCGTGGAACTCCTCATGTCGGGCAAAGGACTTGAAGAATAACGGACGGTGATTATCTGAAGACAATCTTGCAGCGGCAGCACTCGGTGCTGCCGTTTTTGCTGATGCGGATGCAGAAGGCGGGCTGTCCGTCAGAGGTGGTCGACTCCTCCCTGTAGAAACTCAGCTTGTCTCCAGCATGGGCTTCAGCCACGTAGGCTATCTCGAAGCGGCGGATGCTATACTCACGGTACCACTCCTGTGGCCACAGGTCGAGCACATGCTCTATGTATTTCACGGAATTGATGTGGCCGTTGATATCTACATCATTATAATAGGTGTCAATGGTGCGTACGAGCCTGGCATCGTCGGACATCTTTACACGTCCGCCCTTGTCGATGGGGCAAGGCTTCTCCTTGTCTATCCACTGGTTGATGGCACCGTTGTCGATGGCGAGAATGTCAGTAGGTTGGCGTGTCTCTGTGTCAATCATTGCCCAGATGCTACGTCCGTAGCCATAAACCTTTCCGTTTTCCTTGTCTACGACAGCGAAGTTTCTGGAGGTGAAATAACGCATGGCGCTCTCCACCCATGTCTCTACGTTGAACCGCGTATTCATCAGCGGCATCTCCTCCATCTCAATGGCCAACCGTGAGAGCACCCACGAGCGTTGGATGGTCATGAGGTATTTCATGCCGAATCCGCGGTCTGTGGAGTGAAAATCAGCCGCATTGAGCATGTGGTTACCCAGGTGGCCCATGAACAGCCGTTTCGTGAAATCACAATGGAACGGCTCGGCCAAGAACTCGTATCTTCCTACTTTATTCATATTTAACTGTTTTGGCGTGCAAAAGTACAAAAATTATTCGTAATTTTGCAACGAAAACATAAAAAACAGTCTTTATCTATGAGGAAATTGATGTTTACGTTGCTGGCACTGCTGATGGGTGTGACGGTCAGTGCGCAGAGTGCAGACAAGCTCTATGAGCAAGGGAAGGCGCTCTATGATGCCGAGAAATACAAGGAAGCCGTGCCCAAGCTGAGGCAGGCAGCCGAGAAGGGACATAAGAAGGCTCAGTACCGGCTGGGACGTTGCTACGATAAAGGCCGTGGGTTGGAAGAGAACGATGAGAAGGCCGTGGAGTGGTACAGGAAGTCGGCTGCTCAGGACTATCACAAGGCCCAGTACGAACTTGGTAAGTGCTATAAGAACGGTGAGGGGGTGAAGAAAGACCGTAAGAAGGCGGTTGAGCTGTTCATCAAGGCTGCCCGCCAGGACAATGCTGAAGCTCAGTACGCCCTTGGCAAGAGCTATCTGAAGGGCAAGGGCATTGCTGCCGATGAGAAGAAAGCCCGCCAGTGGCTCCGTAAAGCCGTGAACAACCCTAAGGGTGGAAAGGACATACTGGCCGACATCCGCAAGGAAGCAGCCGAAGGCGATGAGGATGCCAAGACCATCCTGAAAATGGTGAAATGATAGTTACTTCTTTTTCTTCCCTTTCTTGAAGACCTTGCCGTAGGTCTTCATCAGTTTACGAAACAGGAGGAAAAGGTCTACTGCGGTAACACTGTTGGCCACCACGCTGCCAATGAACTCACTGCGGGAAGAGTTTTCCCGGCTTTTGAAGACTTGTCCCCATAGTGTTGAGAACTGCTGGCTGTCGTGCTGCAGTTCGTCGTAAAGCTGTTCCTTACGCAGGCGGATATCTTCCAGGGTGTGATAGGCGGGGGTAGGGGTCTGAACGGGTAGTGAAGCCATTGTCTGTAGGAGTGATAAGCGTTGACGTAATGTTATTTGCTCATGAGGAGGTTTGCAAGGAATTTCACGAGCGGTTTCTCTATCCAAGGTTTGCGGAAGAGGAAGAAGACGAGGAACAGGATGAGGTGGAAGAAACCTACGATAACGAAGGCAGGAGCCATGCCGATGTGCTGTCCGAGCCAGAAGGCGCTGGCAAAGGAGATGTACATGACTGCAGCCACAAGAATGAGGAAAAAGACCACTGCCAGGGCTGTAGCCGTGAGCAGGCGCACAACCTTCTCAATGACATCGAGCTTCACATATTCTGCCTGAAGCCCGACATAGTGCTTGAGCACCTCTATGAGTTGTGCAATGGTTTCTACATTCTTGTCATTCGACAGCATGGCTCCTTGCTTCTAAATACTCACCTCAATCAGCATGGAAGACTATTCCTCCTCAGCAGCATCCTGGATGTCGTCAACCAGGTCGCCCACTTCCTTACGGCTGAGCTTGATGTTGTGCTTCTTCAAGAAGTCTTCTACTGCGTCAGTAATCTTCACGCGTGTTTCCTGACCCTTCTCAGGGGCCATCAGAATGCCGAGTGCAGCTCCGGCGATAGCTCCGCCGAGGAATGCTCCGATGTAACCTATACTTTTCATTTCGTTCATATTGTTTTGATAGTTAAACGTTGTTTGTTGTGCAAATTTACAGAAAGTTTCGTGAAGAAGGGCAAAAAAGACTGCGATTTTTTGTTAAAACGGGCGTATTTTCTGCATTTAACAAAGTTTATGCACCTTTTTGGTGCGTTTTTCATCATTATTTTGTAATTTTGCTCTGTGTTTATGGAACTTTGAAAGAAATAATCTAATTTAATTAAAAACAAGATTTAAAATGAAGAAGTATTTTGTTATTTGTGCAGGACTGAGCCTGGCATTGGCTTTCACTAGTTGTAAGAGCAGCGAGAGTGCCTATAAGAAGGCATACGAGAAGGCCAAGTCTCAGGAAGCCCAACAGCGTGTGAATCAGGAACCCGTGCAGACCGTGACTCCCGTAGCTACGCAGCCTGCTACGCAGACTCGTGTGACAGAGAATGTGGACAATGCTACCGTCCGCAGGGAGAAGGTGACTGTTGTTGACGGAAGCGGTCTGAAGGCTTACAGTGTGGTGGTTGGTGCATTCAGCCTACAGAGCAACGCTCAAGGGCTGTGCCAGCAGCTGCGCGACAGCGGCTACGATGCCCAGATTGTGAAGAACGAGGAGCGTGGCCTGTTCCGCGTGGTGGCAACAACCTTCGATAACAAGGCCGATGCCGTGAATAGCCGCAACAGCATCCGTGGTTCACAGTTCAACCCGAAGGCTGATGCATGGCTGCTCTATAACGAGTAAGAAAAGGATTGGCGCGGATTCTTTCTGTAGACTACGGTAAGAAACGTACCGGACTGGCAGTCACCGACCCTCTGCAGCTGATAGCCGGAGGGTTGGCGACTGTCTCTACGTCAGAGCTCTTTGAGTATCTGCAGCAGTATATAGCCCGTGAGCCGGTAGAGCGTATTGTCATTGGCGAGCCCCGTCAGCCCAATGGTGAGCCGAGTGAGAACCTGGCTCGTGTGCAGCAGTTTGTCAACCGGTGGCGGAAGGCTGTGCCTCAGGTGCCGATAGAATACTATGACGAGCGGTTCACTTCGGTGCTGGCTCATCAGGCAATGATTGACGGCGGTCTGAAGAAGAAGGCACGAAGGGACAAGGCGCTGGTAGATGAGATCAGTGCCACCATTATTTTGCAGAACTATATGGAGTCGCGCAGGATGAAGGGCTTTAGTTTGTAATAATAAAGATGATTCTACCTATTTATATTTATGGGCAACCCGTGTTGCGTAAGGTTGCCGAGGACATACCCCAGGACTATCCTGGGTTGCAACAGTTGATAGCCGATATGTGGGAGACGCTGGCAGAGTCGGACGGTATAGGATTGGCAGCACCCCAGATAGGCAAGTCCATCCGTGTGGTGGTCATCGACCTTGACGTGTTGAGCGAGGACCTGCCTGAATACAAGGGGTTCCGTAAGGTGTTCATCAATGCCCACATCGTGGAGTTTGATGACAGCCAGACCGATACCAGCGAGGAGGGATGCCTGTCGCTGCCCGCCATCCATGAGAAGGTGGAGAGGCCTACTCGCATTCATGTGAAGTGGCTCGACGAACAGATGCAGCCTCACGACGAGTGGGTGGAGGGCTATCTGGCTCGTGTCATGCAGCATGAGTTCGACCATTTGGAGGGTCACATGTTTATTGACCGCATCTCTCCACTGCGCAAGCAACTCATAAAGAGCAAACTGCGTTCTCTGATGCAGGGTCGCTATCGTTGCAGTTACAAGACGAAGGCTATTATGAAATGAAAGATAAACCCAAATAGGTCATTAGGCTGTTATGCGCTGACAAGCTTCCTTTTGGGCATCTGCCCCACCGCTTTTCGATTACAATGGAACCCCATTGCGCACTGTAAGCCAGCAGGATATCTGTTCCAAAATGAAGGCAGTTTTCATCATAACGCTAATGACCGATCTGGGATAAATGAGAGATGAGAGATGAAAGATGAGCAAGATAATCAGTCTGAAGACAGGAGATAATCAGAGGGTATACTCTTTCCACAGGGTGTACATACTGATTGTTTTTCTCATATCCCAGTTCTCATTCCTCACTTCCTTTGCGCAGTTCCGTACTGACCAGCTGATAACTATGGGACGCCTGGCCCTCTATTACGAGGACTATGTGCTCTCTATTCAGTATTTTAATCAGGCTATCTCTTCGAAGCCTTATCTTTATGAGCCGTGGTTCTACCGTGGCGTTGCCAAGTATTATCTGGACGACTTTGCAGGAGCAGAGCATGATTGCACTGAGGCGCTTCAGCGTAATCCCTATGTAGTGAGCATCTATGAGTTGCGTGGACTGACGCGTATTCAGCAGCGTAAGTTCTCTGATGCTGTGGGTGACTACAGCCGTGCGCTGAAGTATGAGCCCATGAACCAGGGACTGTGGCACAATCGTGTGCTCTGCCATATCAACGACAGTAACTATACCCAGGCACTGGCCGAGCTGGATACGATGCTCACCCGGTGGAGTGGATATGCCAAGGGATATATGATGCAGGCGGAGGTATATCTGTTGCAGAAGGACACGACCCAGGCGGTGAAGTCGCTGGACAAAAGCCTTGATATCGATCCCTATGATGGCAATACGTGGGCGGCAAGGAGTATCATCAGTCTTTCTCGCCAGAAATGGAAGGAGGCCGAGAAACAGCTGGACAAGGCTACCCACTTGCTGCCTAAGCACGCGGGAAACTACATCAACCGTGCTTTGGCACGTTACAACCAGAACAACCTGCGTGGAGCCATGGCCGACTATGACACGGCTTTGGACCTGGATCCCAATAACTTCCTGGGGCACTATAACCGTGGTCTGCTGAGGGCGCAGGTGGGTGATGACAACCGTGGTATAGAAGACTTCGACTTTGTGCTGCGTCTGGAGCCTGATAATCTCATGGCTCTTTTCAACCGTGGTTTGCTGCGTGACCAGACAGGTAACGTACGCGGTGCCATCGAGGACTACTCGAAGGTGATAGAACAATATCCGAATTTCTGGACGGGGTTGCAGTATCGTGCCCGCTGCTATCGCAGATTGGGTATGACACGCCAGGCCGAGGCCGATGAATTCCGCATCCTGAAAGCACAGTTAGACAAGCGTTACAACGGTAAGCAGCCAAGGCTTACCAAACGGCAGATGCGTAAACGCAGTGATGATGATGATCCTGAGAAATACAACCAGCTGGTGGTGGCTGACAAGGAGGAAGTAGAGCATGAATACAAGAACAGCTACCGTGGACGTGTTCAGAACCGAAAGGCCGACATGGCCTACATGCCCATGTATGAGCTGTCGTTCGAGGAGACACGCAGTGAGGTAAAGACAGCACAGCTGTTCGACCGTCAGGTAGAGGCGTTCAATCAGGTTTCCGGCGACCGTCCTCTCTATGTTACTGCTACCCCAGTCCAGTTGACTGAGGGCAAGTCAAAGTTCTATTTTGCATATCTTGATACGCTGTCCTATCATATTGATACCACCAAGGAACTACCTGTCGTTGGCCGTCAGTTATTGTTACGCGCAGTGGCATTCTCGGCCATTCAGAACTTCGATCGTGCCATTGATGACCTGGGCACGTGCCTGCAGATAGACAGTACACAGATGCTGGCATTCTGGCAGCGTGCCGTGTGCCAGTCAAAGGTGAACGACTTCCAGTCGGCTCAGGGGACGAATGTGGATATGAAGCGTGCCAACGTGTTGAGCGACCTGTCCGATGCCATCCGTCTGAGTCCACAGAATGCATACTTGTATTATAACAGGGGAAATATACATGTGCAGCGGAAGGACTATGATCGTGCCATGGAGGACTATAACCGAGCCATCGAATTGGATCCCGACTTGGCTGAGGCCTACTACAACAGAGGGTTGGTGCATGCAGAGAAGAAACACACAGAGGCAGCCATTGCTGACTTGAGCAAGGCTGGTGAGTCAGGACTGTTCACTGCTTACAGTGTGATTAAGCAGCTGTCAGGTTCTCACTAGGTTGCGGCTTGCGTCAATACGCAGGAAGATAAAGAGCAACAGGGTGAAACCCCAAAGCGAGGAACCGCCGTAGCTGAAGAAGGGTAGGGGAATGCCGATGACAGGAGTAAGCCCCAGCACCATTCCAACATTGATGAACACATGGAAGAGGAAGATGCTGAGCACGCAGTAACCATAGATACGCCCGAAAGCATAGGGTTGTCGTTCGGCCAGGTAGATGAGCCGCAGGATAAGTGTCAGGAAAAGCAGCAGCACACCGGCACTTCCCATAAAGCCTTCCTCTTCGCCAACCGTACAGAAAATGAAGTCTGTATCTTGCTCAGGTACATATTTCAGTTTGGTCTGTGTGCCATTGAGGAACCCCTTACCACGCAAACCACCAGAACCGATGGCAATCTCGCTCTGATGTACGTTATAACCCGCACCCTTGAGGTCTTCTTCCAGTCCAAGCAGCACATTGATACGGGTGCGCTGGTGTGGTTGAAGCACATGGTTCAGACCATAGTCTGCCAAATTGAAGAACAGAATGGAGCCCAGTGCAAAGACAGCTATCCACATATAGTTGCGGAGGCGGGTACCCAATGCCTGCCATAGCAGATATCCAATGAGAACTACGGTGAGTACAATCTGTACCCAGGTAATATCAAAAGGAATGACGTAATAAGAGAAGACAAAGGCAATAAGAGAACCTCCCATGGTGAATAACAGTAGTTTGAGGGCTTCCTGACGTTCGCGGCAGTATATCCACACCATGCAGCAGGAGAACAACTGAATGAGCATCAGGACTGTGAATTTTCCCACAGAGGCAGGCATATCGGGCAGGGGGGTGTCGGCATAGCGGATACCGATGACGAAATAGAGCACCGCTGCCACGGCCGTAAAAAGGATGCTGCCAGGCATGCCTTCACGATAGAACATGAGGAAGAATGACAAATAGACCAGTGCCGATCCTGTCTCGCGCTGCAGCACGATGAAGGTCATTGGGATGAAGATGATGGCCAGGGCTATGCCGAAATGCTTCCACTTACTGATATCGAATTCGTAGATGCTCATGGCCTTGGCTAGTGCCAGTGATGTGGCAAACTTCGCAAACTCTGCCGGTTGCAATCTCAGAGGACCTAAGACCAGCCATGAACGCGACCCCTTGATGGTGTGGGGATTGAAAATGGTGGCGAAGAGCAGTAAGAGTAGTATTATATATATAATGTACGCGAACATATCATAGGCTCTGTCGTCGAGTAACAGCAGGACGAGCCCCAGAATGAGTGAGGTGCCTATCCAGATGATCTGCATGCCCGAACGTGTGGAGAGAGAGAAGATGTCGGAATCGCCATAAGTATAGCTGGCACCGCATACGCTCATCCATCCCATGGCGAGCAGCAGGATGTAGACAATGATGGTGAAATAATCAATAGAGCGTAGTACGCTGGGATGCTTATCTTTCGCTTGAGCCATAACTGATGTGTTTATGCTGGAATTCCTCAGCCCGTCTTTGTGAGGCTTCAGACAGTTTTCCTTTGATATATTGTTCCATGATAAGTCCTCCGATGGGTACGCCATAGGTGGCACCCCATCCACCGTTTTCCACATAGACAGCCACAGCTATCTTGGGATTGTTCATAGGTGCGAAGCCCATAAATACAGAGTGGTCATGACCTTTGTTCTGGGCTGTACCTGTCTTGCCGCAGGCTTCGAAGTCGTAGCGTGACAAGTCGTGGCAGGTGCCGCCAAGTGCAGAGGACCGCATGCCTTGCACAACATATTCATAGGATTTGTGGGAAGCCATGGTCTGATGTTTCCTGGTAAAGAGTGTGTCGAGGGGTTCCCCCTGCACTTTACGCACAACGTGAGGCACGTAGTAGTAGCCGCGGTTGGCGATGGTAGCTCCGAGGTTGGCTATCTGTAAGGGCGTAAGCAGCACTTCACCCTGACCGATGGAAATGGAGATGATGGTGAGTCCGTTCCATGATCCTTTGTAGGCGTTGTCATAGAATTGGGCGTTGGGTATCAGTCCCCTCTTCTCGCCGGGCAGATCGATGCCGAGTTTATAGCCAAATCCCATGCTGACCATATAGTCCCTCCAGGTGTTCATGGCGTTCTGTACGGAACCATACTTAGACTTTGCACCAATCATGTGGTATAGTCCCCAGCAGAAGAAACCGTTGCACGACGTGCTAAGAGCCGGAACCAGGGGCAAGGGAGCAGCGTGACCGTGACAGCCCACATGAAGCCCCTTGAAGTTGAAGCCGTGAGAGCAGGGGAAGGGAGTAGTAGGTGTGATGATGCCCTCGCTGAGGAAGGTCAGTCCTTGAGAGGTCTTGAAGGTGGAGCCAGGAGGATAGAGTCCCATGATGCTGCGATTCAAGAGGGGCTTTTCCGGGTTTGCTGCCAACAGAGTGTGGTTCTTCGATCGCTGACGCCCAGTCATCTGGCGAGGATCATAGCTGGGTGAGGAAACCATGCAGAGTACCTCGCCCGTGGATGGTTCGATGGCTACTATGCTACCAATCTTTCCCTCCATCAGTCTTTCGCCCAGTTCCTGCAGTTTCAGATCAATGCTCAGTGTGAGATTCTTGCCTGGCTTGGGGAGCTGGTCCAAGGCACCGTTCTGATAACTGCCCTGTACACGTCCATGGGCATCACGCAGAAGTATTTGTACCCCTTTTTCACCACGCAACTGTTTTTCGTAGGAACGCTCAATGCCCTGCTTGCCGATGTAGTCGCCCGGCTGGTAGTAGTCATCCTGTTCAATGTCAGAGCGAGACACCTCGGCTACGTCGCCCAGGATATGAGCTGCATAGGGATAAGTATATTGACGGATACTGCGCCGTTGAACATAAAAGCCAGGGAAACGAAACATTTTCTCTTGGAAGATACTGAAATCCTTGTCCGAGAGCTGGCTCATAAAGAGCTGTTGGGTGAATTTGGAGTAGCCAGGGTTACGGGAGATGTCCTTAATGGTAGCCATGCGCTGATCGAACTCCTCGCGAGTGATACCCAAGGTCTGGCAGAATTCCAGTGTGTCCAGGCGTCCTTTCACCTCGTTCATGATGACCATGATGTCATAGGCTGGCTGATTATAGACCATCAGTTTGCCGTTGCGGTCGGTGATGACACCTCGGGAAGGAAACTCAATACGCTTGAGAAAAGCATTGGACTGTGCACTCTTCTTATAGTCGTCGCTGGAAATCTGGAGTATGAAAAGCCTGATGATGTAGACCACCACGATGAAGATGGCTATCCCACCAATGACAAATTTCCTATACTCAAAGCTGTAGTTCTTCATTTCCCGATATCAATAATGCTATGGACAGAACACCCGCAAGGCTTACTTTCTGAAGTTCTCTAAGCCCAGAATCAGAATCAGCGTGAGTGCTGTGCTTCCTCCGATGCAGAGCAGCCAGTACTGCCAATTGAAGAAAGAGAACATCTCTAGTGAGAAGAATACGAGGCAGAAGATGAAAGTCAGGATGAGAGCGAAGACCGAGAACTTTCCCCAACCCAGTGTCCGAACCGAACATTCCAGATTCTCTACGGAGTCACGCGGTACGAAGGGTTCCAACAGGTAAGGCTGAATGGCACCGATGAGTGTCAGCGAACAGCTGGCCACGCCTGGTGTATTGGAGAACATGTCAATAAACAGTCCCATGAAGAAACACCACAGCAAGATGGCCCACTTAGGGTAATTACGTGGAAAGACAATGGCCAAATAGATGAAGAGCAGGGGAGTTGCAATGCCGAAAAGGTGGATATGGTTCAAGATCAGCGCCTGGGCCAGGCACAGCACCACAAATGCTACAATCCGTTTCAGAGTATTAATTGCCATATTCTTACATCTGTTTCAGATAATCGTTACCAAATACAAACCATCTGCCTGAGGACTCCTCAATTACTCTTAACCTTCATCGAGTCGATGGCTGCTGACTGCAGTTCCACGCGTTCCTTAAATGTGTAATCGCTGATGACAAAAACATCACGTAGGTTGCTGAAATCGGTAGACAGATGAATCTTCAGACGATAAGACAATCCGTCGCGCGAGTTATATACAGTACCAATCTTTCCTACCAGAACGCCTGGGGGGAAGATGGACGAATAGCCACTTGTCTCTACCCATTCGCCCCGTTTGAACTTCGCATGACGTGGTATGTCTTCCAAATAGGCTATGGACGGATCACCGCCATCCCAATGCAGGTAGCCGAAATATCCACGATTGCGGATGGCGCAGCTGATGCGAGAGGCCATGGCGTTGAGAACGGGTATCAATACAGCGTAGTGATCGCTTGTGAGATAGACCACGCCAACGACACCATTGCCACAGATGACACCCATATCTTTCTCCACTCCATCCTTCAAGCCTTTGTCTATGGTGATGAGATTGTCCGGACGGTTGATGGTGTTCGAAACCACTTTGGCAGGTATCACCTTGTATTGCTGAAGCATTTGCTGCTCTTTGCGTTCTGTCGATGAGTCTTTGGTGGCTTCGGCGTAAAGGCGGCGTAACTGACTTAACTGGCGTTCCAGGTAGATGTTCCTCAGCGATAGTTCTTCGTTGACCGTTGTGAGTGAGAAGAACTGTGTGACGGCTGCCTCCTGCTCGTACACCTTGCCTGCCAAATAGTTGGCCGAGGTGAACCATGCACTGCCCTGATAGTTGTTGAAACGGAATAAAAGTACGGCACTGGCTACTTCCAATAATAGGAAAAGCAGCCAGTGGTAATACTTAGCCAGAAATGCTATCAGGTTTCTCATCTGACCTTATCTCACACTTCTTCTTATCTTGTCTTGTTCTCTTATTATTTATCGCATCAGGAAAGAGAAGCGGTCAACGTTCTTCAGGGCAATGCCAGCACCCTTTGCCACGCAGTGCAACGGATCTTCGGCAACGATGAAGGGGATGTTGATCTTGTCGGTCAGACGTTTGTCCAGACCACGCAGCAGGGCACCGCCACCCGTCAGGTAGATACCATTCTTTACGATGTCAGCATACAGCTCGGGGGGTGTATTCTCCAGTGCAGAAAGAACGGCGGTCTCAATGCGGGCCACGGTCTTGTCAAGGCAGTGGGCTATCTCCTGATAGCATACGGGAACCTCCATGGGCAGAGCCGTAATACGGTTAGGACCGTGAACGATATAATCCTCAGGAGCTTCATCACCCAGATCGGTCAGGGCAGAACCGACACTGATCTTAATGCGCTCTGCCATACGCTCAGACACCTTAACGTTGTGCTGGCGTGACATGTATTCCTGAATGTCGGAAGTCAGGTCGTCGCCAGCCACCTTAATGCTGTTGTTGGCCACGATACCACCCAGTGAGATCACGGCAATTTCGGTGGTTCCACCACCAATATCGACAATCATGTTTCCCTCAGGTGCTTCCACGTCGATACCTATACCTATTGCTGCAGCCATGGGCTCGAACAGCAAGTATACATCACGGCCGTCAGCATGCTCGGCGGAGTCACGTACAGCACGCAACTCAACTTCCGTAGAACCAGAAGGAACGCCAATAACCATTCTCAGTGAAGGCGAGAAGAGCCTGTTTCCTGCATGGACCATCTTGATGAGTCCGCGCATCATCTGCTCGCAGGCAGAGAAGTCGGCTATCACACCGTCTCTCAATGGACGTATGGTGCGTATGTTGTCGTGTGTCTTTTCATACATCAACTTTGCCTCGTTGCCCACGGCAATCATCTTGTCGGTGCGACGATCCAAGGCAACGACGGAAGGCTCGTCCACGACAATTTTGTCGTCGCTGATGATAATCGTGTTGGCAGTGCCAAGGTCCATGGCTATCTCATGGACAAAACTGAAAAATCCCATCTTTCTTTTCTTTACCTTATTAAACTATTACCTTTCCTTTATTATTTGGTCATTAGGGCTTACTCTTTCACGAACCAATTGTGAATAGCCGTGTCGTAGTGTGAGCTTACACCAAAGGCTTTTGTAGCAAACATACGGCGCTGCTCCAAGGTGGTCTCTGCTCCCTGCTTCTGCAGAATGTCAAGCAACACGGGGTACTCAGCTTTTGACGGGACAATAACTACATCCTTGAAATTCTTGGCACCGGCACGGATAAGCGAAATGCCGCCAATATCGATTTTCTCGATGATGTCTGCCTCAGAAGCACCACTGGCGACTGTCTGTTCAAATGGGTAGAGGTCTACAATAACCAGGTCAATCTCGGGAATCTCGTACTTGCACATCTGCTCACGGTCACCCTCATTGTCGCGGCGTCCCAAAATGCCTCCAAACACTTTTGGATGCAGTGTCTTCACACGGCCACCCAGAATAGAGGGGTAGGTTGTCACGTCCTCTACCTTCTGGCATTCATAGCCCAGTGATTCAATAAAAGCCTGCGTACCACCAGTAGACAGGAACTTTACTCCCTCCTCGTTGAGCTTTTTCAGCAGTTCGTCGAGGCCATCCTTGTGGAAGACCGATACCAAAGCGGTCTTCATCTTTTTTGCTTCAGCCATTAATGAAATATTTTATAATGTTATCAATTTATTAATAATAGACCGCAAAGGTAATAAAAATCTATCGATTACCCCATCGTTTCCTCTAACTTTTTTATCTTTTTCCTTTTTTTATTGTCGGAAATCAAAAGAACGCCTTAAAGAACAAAAATCATCAACTTAACTGCAGAAGCCCCCTTTAATGTAATATGTCAATTCTGATAGGGGTCTCGATTTCTTTTTTCCATTCTTTTAGGAAGTTAAACCATTCGTTAGCCGAATGATATCCAAACTCCTCATTCGCAGATGAATACGTGATTTTATAACATATCTTGTTCTGCTGGGTTCCAACAACAAAAGCATAATTGTCTTTATTGGCAGGTTCCTCGCTGATGATGTGCTTTTGTGGAATACAGATAGCCAAGCCAACGGTTTCCCTTTTCCAGTTGATTGTGTCGGTCGAAGGATAGTCTGTCCCCCAGCAAGCTCGCAATCCTTTCTTGTCACTAAACTCTTGGGAATTCTTCACGTTGATGATACCAGTGGAGAACTGGTACTGATTAACATTGCGATTGAAAATTATTTCCACGTCGGTATCTCTATGGCCTGCATATTGGATGTATCTCTGTGTCATATGGAGGGGCTGAGTAGTTGCCTTGCCGGGGAAGGGAGCTTCCCATCCGCGGTCAATGACCTCAACAATCGTCCTCAATGGTCCATAGCTGATGATTCGTTGAGTTCTTGAACGAACAGGATCGATCAGTGTAGGTTCTTTTCCATTCCACCCACGGAAAGCCCCAAGACCAAAGGTCTGTCCTACCCAAAGCACATCATCTCCATATCCTTGTTTCTTTTGTTCTTCAGAAGTATAGAACTGGGTCTCTTTTAATTCCAGACGTTTTTTGAACTTACCATACAGGTCAAGTGTCTGCCTATTGTCAAAATATATGCGTATGCCATTAAGTTCACTTTCGAAATCAACGCCATGGTGATGCTGCAGATTATAAGAATATGCACAATCACCTCGTGCGGTGATACTCTCAATATAGTTGTTGTGACGGTTCTTCTCCTTTACCTTGTCATTGCGCATCAACATCTCCGCATATACTCGAGCATTATACTCTCGCGGTTTTCCTTCTTCAAATAAGGTAACAGTGTATTTGTTCTTCTCCTTTTTATCCAGATTGACTAAGAAACACAATTCATCAAAGACTTCATCCTGGTCCAGATCGTCCAACTGGCAGGGAATCTCCTGTCCGGTGGAAGAAACCGTGACGAGTGCAGAATGAATATTGTTATGCTGCTGAAGAGGTATGACAACAGGCTGATCTGTACGTGGACTATTGGACGGATTGCTGACGTTAATCGTCATTGTTTGCTGTGCGAAGGTGATTGTGCTGATGACAATCATCGAAATAGAAATAAAGAATCTCATGATTTGTTGTAATAAATGGTTATTATTCTGTTTTTGGATTCAAAGATACTCATATTTCTTCGATTTCTTAGTCTCTTTTCACAAAAATGTAGCATAATATGGGTAAAATTCAATTTCTTTTTATCTTTTTTAGGTTAAAATTTGGTTTTCAAAATATTTTTTAGTAATTTTGCAGCGTATTTTAACAAAAAGGGGTTGCCCCTTTGGATGATTTGATCAGGTGCATAAGGTATACATAACACTATTCTTGATATTGCTACTGTGCATGGGATGCGAATGGAAGCTGAAGACCTCGGATGAAGCAGCCGAGGAAGGAGTGTTTATTGAACGTTATGACCGTATTGAGAGTCTTTATCTGACTACAGGTGATTTTTCCGCCTTGCAGCAGATGAATACAGGATACCCCCAACAGACGCGTACTTTGATTGAAGACATGCTCAAGATAGGCAGGGTTAATGAACCTGAGATTAATGTGAAATTCCTGAATTTCTATCAGGACTCTACGCTTCAGACCATCATCTCAGATGCTGAGCAGCAATATGCCGACATGGATGATATCAACAAACAATTAACAGAATCGTTCAATCGTCTGCGGAGTCTCTTACCCAACGTTGTGGCTCCTCAGATATATGCCCAGATCGGGTCTTTAGACCAAAGCGTTGTTGTTGGTAACGGGATGTTAGGTATTTCGCTTGACAAATACCTAGGAGCCGACTATCCCCTCTATTTGCGCGAGGACTATGGATATACCGAGGAGCAACGACGTATGATGACACGTAAGTACATTGTTCCCGACTGTCTGGGATTTTACCTGCTGTCTCTTTATCCTATGCCAAATGACGGTGAGATACGTCAGACAGAGCGTGATATGCACATGGGGAAGATCCAGTGGGTAGTGAATCGTTCCATGAGCCAGAATGTATTCAATTCGCCTTATGTCCGAATGGTCAATCGGTTTATGCAGTCACATAAGGACATCACTGTGGACGAAATGCTTAAAAGGCAGGACATCCGATAAGCACAGGGCTTCACATCTTTTATTACGTCCAGAATTCCTTTTCTCCAGTTGGTTCCATTTCTCCTTGGCACTTCGGGCAGGTTTTCTTGTTCCAGATTCTGATGTTATCACTTCCACAGTTCAGACATAGTCTGCCCACCTCGCTTCTGTATGATGGTGCCACGTCAGCAATGATACCACCAACAACAATATTCTGGATGGTCATGCATTCAGGACAACTCATTGGGATAATCTGCTGCCGAAAGAGGCCGCGCCCCTCGTATATTTCAGCTTCATATCCACATTCTTTACATCGGTATTTCAGTTTCCAAGCCATACTCTTTTCTTTAACCCAAACCGGTCATTAGGCTGTTATGCGCTGACGAGCTTTCTTTTTGTCATCTGTCCCGCCGCTTTTCGATTACAATGGAACCCCATTGCGCACTCAAAGCAACAGGACATCTGTTCCAAAATAAAGACTGTTTTCATCATAACGCAAATGACCAATTCGGTTTTAATGCCTGCTTTTTCCTCCAGTTTCCGACACTATAACCTATTTCAAGTCATACCATCGTACCTTTAGTATGATACCATCGTACCTTTAGTATGATACTGTCGCATCATTATTTGTATTTCTCAATTAGTCCATCGGCTTGCGGGTCACCCAACTCTTTGGCTTTCTGCAGGTTTTTGACTCCTTCGGCCTTCTGTCCTTTCAGACATTGTGCCAAGCCAAGGAAAAGATAACCATCGGACGATTGTGGATCCAGCTTGATAATTTCGCGGGCTGTTTCCATAGCTTCTTCCAATAGTCCAACGCGTACCTGTAATGATGCACGTTCTGCCATGTAGTAGGTGTTGTCGGGCTCCATCTGAATGGCACGATCAATGTCGTTGAGTGCTTGCTGGAAGAGCCGTCCTCCTATTTCTGCCTGATGGCGAAGATAATAGAAATTGGCATTCACCGAGGTTTGCATGAGGCTTTCGTAGTCGTTCAAATCGTTTACTGCATCACGATATCTTTTTGCGTTTGCCCGTACCTGTGAACGGGCGAAGAGGTAGGGGGCAGCTTCCTTCAGGTAAGGACGGTTGAAGGTGGCAATACATGAGTCAAGCAGCGAAAGCTGGGCGGTAGTGTCGCGAAGCATCTCCTGACAGCGTGAGGCCTCATAGAAAATGCTGGCACTACGTATCTCGGAGTTGAAGAGGGTTGTGTAAACCTGATAGGCTTCGCTGTACTTCTTCTGTGCATAGAGGATGGTGGCTTCATGGTGGCGGTAAATGGCCATAGGATTGATGCGCGAGGCTTCCTGAACCTCGGCCAAGGCTTTGTCGAGCGACCATCCGTCGTAAGGAGTGTCGCTCATATAGATTTCCTTTTGGAAAATCAGCTTCGAGTAGGTGAAGTGGGCCTCATCTTTCTTCTCTGCCACCTTGATGGACTGTTCCATGTCGTGTGCTGCCTTGTCGAACTGATGGACATCGACCTCACGTTGAGCACGGTACTGGTAGCCGTCAGGTGCATCAGGGTACTGCACGATGAAGTCCTCTATCAGGGCATCGTATGCTATTGAGTCGAGTGAGGCTCCTGCAACGTAGAGTGTCAGCAAGGCTTGGCTCAGTTCGTTGGGCAATGCTTTCTTGATGCCGATGGCGCGAAGGGCAGGATCATTAATGCTGAGTCCGCTGATGTGAAGAGAGTCGGCATAACGTGCACACACGGCATAGCTCAGCGTGTCACCCTGATGCCATGCCTGCTGCATGATACCAATCAACTCGCCCGCATCGTTGAACAGAGGGCTGCCAGCACAGTTGTCTGGTGCTGAAAGCGCCAGGGTGAGATATTCATAGCTGTCGCGGAATGTCTCTGTCTTACGGATGGTTCCGCCTATGGCGTTCTTCATCTCGTGATAGGGTAGCATCCAGGCGTTGGTGCCAGTGGTGGCGTTGGAAGTGCTGACCGTGAGGGGAGTGGTTTTCTTACTATCAACTTGGAACTTGATAACGTCATAGGTCTCGTCGCCTCCAAGGATGGCTGTCACAGGCATTTCCTTGCCGCTGGCATCTATCACCACGGCAGTGGCAGCACCCTTGAACGGTGCATAGTTACTGACGGATTCGCCATTTGAACCGATATAGAAACCGTTGGCACTGCCCAACAGCGTGCCATCGGCATTAAAAGTCTTTACGGTGAATACAGACTTCGCTGCTTTCTTCACCCATGGCTGTGCACTTAATGGGCTCAATGAAAAACAAAAGATACTGATGAATATACCTATCAGGAATTTTCTTTGCATGGTCATGATTTTCTTGTTTATTATCTTAAATTCTTAGCAGTTGTCTGGCATTCTGTATGGCGGCCTCTGATATGTTGCTTCCGCTGAGCATTTGGGCTATTTCTGTGATGCGCTGCTCAGGAGTCAGTTCCTCCATCAGACTGATTGTTCCTTGTGCGGTTTCTTGTTTGGATACTTTGTAGTGGGCAATACCCAAGGCTGCAATCTGGGGAAGGTGCGTAATGCTGATTACCTGTCGTCCATGGCTGCCCATGTCCTGCATCATGCAAGCCATCTGCTCGGCAATCTTTCCACTGACGCCAGTGTCTATCTCGTCGAAGATGATGGTGGGGAGCTTCACCACACCGCTGATCATGGCTTTCAGTGAGAGCATCACACGTGCTATCTCGCCTCCGGAAGCTACCTGGGCTATTGGCAGGAGTGGGGTGGAGGTGTTGGCGGAGAATAGGAACGAAACCTTGTCGTGTCCGTTGCTGTTAAGTTCTACGGGTTCCATTTTGACGTTGAATCTTACATGGGGCATGCCTAAAGGAACCAGTTTCTTTAGCATCTCCTTTTCAACGGTTTCTGCAGCATGAGTGCGCAGCCGAGTCAGCTCTGAAGCGAGTTCCTGGCAATCTGCCTGATGCGACTTCAATTCCTTCTGTAACGCCTCTAAGGCTTCATCGCTGTTCTCTATAGCAGCTAATTTCTTCTTCAGCTCGTCTCTCTGGCTTATCAGGCCATCGATGGTATCTGCATGATATTTCTTTTGCAAATCATAGAGACGGTCCAGACGGTGGTTGATGGTGTCGAGTTCGGCAGGGTCGAAGTCTACGTTGTCCAGTCGTGTCCCTACCTCCTGTGCCATGTCTTTCAGTTCTATGTAGCAGGACTCCATGCGCTGGGATAGTTCTTCTGCATCAGGATACACCTTGGATATGCTTTTCAGTGCAGTGGAGGCTGTTCGTAGTTGTCCCACTATGCCTTGACCTTCGGCTGTTAGGGCATTGTCTGCCGTATAAAGTGCGCTTTTGATGTCCTCGGAATGGGTCATTGTGGCACTTTTCTGTTCCAACTCCTCCAGTTCCCCCTCAACTAGATTGGCTGCAGTCAGTTCCTCATACTGGAACTGCAGGAAATCGGCTCTCTGGCGGTTCTGCTCGATATCGTTGCTCATGATAGCCAGACGTCTGCTGGTATCGAGCATTTTGTCGTAACATTGTCTATAGGCAGTTAACTGCTGTTCGTCATTGGCAATGACATCGATGACACCGAGTTGGAAGTCCTGTTTCTGCAGCAGAAGGTTCTGGTGCTGGGAATGGATGTCGACCAGCTGCTCGCCTAGCTCTTTGAGCAACGAAAGGGAAACAGGTGTGTCGTTGATGAAAGCACGGCTCTTACCCGATGACGACAGTTCACGGCGTACGATAGTGTCGTGAGCATCGTATTCAATCTCATTATCCTTGAAGAACGGTTCCAAGTGATAACGGCTAAGGTCGAACAGCGCTTCGATGACACATTTGTCTGCACCTGTTTTGATGGTCTTCCCATCGGCTCTCTGTCCCAACAACAGGCCGATGGCTCCCAAGATAATGCTCTTGCCGGCTCCTGTCTCACCGGTAATAACTGAAAAACCTTCATGGAGATCGATATCGAGCACATCGATCAGTGTGAAATTCCTAATATATAAATGTTTTAGCATTGCTTTCTCATTTTGGATGCAAAGGTACAACTATTCTCATGAAATGATGAACGAATTAAAAGATTATTATCTCTTTTTCAGTTTTTTGAGCCTTCGCCGTGCATCACTGGCATCAGGGTAGAGTTCAAGAGCTTTCTCGTAGTTGCGGATGGCTGCATCTTTCATGTGCTCCTGTTCGCACTCTCGTCCCAGAATGGTATACTCGGCAGCCAGGCGCTTGAGTATCTCTTCCTTTTGCCGTTTCTCCTCTTTGAGCTGTTCTATTTCCTGGCGCTGACTGTTGATGATGTTGAGTTTGCGACGTATGTATCGCTGTGCAACAGGTTTCTCAATATCATACCTACTGTGGATGGCTCGGAAGAAGGAAGACAGGAATAGGTCGAAACGACCTTGGTTGAAGGCTATGATGGCATCGTGGTATTCACGGTCAGCACGTCCTTCTTGCATGGCTTGCCCGATGAGCTGAGGGTTGTTGTAACGCTGGGCAAACTGCACAACCTCAGCGCGTACGAAGATGTCGCTTTGGCGCAGCGGCTCTTTCAAGGTGATACCTTCCAAGGAACGGCAGCGGGAGAGTGCAACGTAAGCCTGACCTCCTGCAAAGACACCGCCCGTGAAGTCGATGGCTACCTGAGAGAAGGTGAGTCCCTGGCTTTTGTGGACGGTGATGGCCCAGGCCAGACGGATGGGGAACTGTGTATAGGTGCCCAAGAGCTGTTCTTCTATCTTCTGTTCTTTCTCGTTGAAGGTATAGCGCATGTTTTCCCATACCTCCCTTTCTACGTCAAAATCGAGTCCATTGTCGCTATGGATACTGATGACGCCCATTTCTTCATCAATGGCAATAATGGTGCCAAGTGTGCCATTGACCCATCGTTTCTCTTTATCGTTTTTGATGAAGATAACCTGCGCACCAGGCTTAATTTGTAGTTCAATAGGAGTGGGCAGTGATGATTCTGGGAACTCTCCCTGAATGACTCCAGTAAAAGTGGTAGGTAGTCCGTCAAGGGCTGCTAAGCGTTGCTCATTTGTATAATCGACTACGTCACGACGAGCGGCAAGAGTAATCTTAAGAGATTCTGAAGGATTACCAGCTGACTCGCCAGAAGCATGTTCTGTATGAGGGGATACTCTTGCGTTGAGAGCTGCGAGGTCGAAGGCTGTAGCGGTATTGTTGCGAATGCGGTCTAATATGCCGATAAAACGATCATCTGTCTGGCGATACACTCTCGTCAGTTCAATAGAGACAATAGGCATCTGTTGCCACACCTTGGCATTGAAAAAATAAGCGGAAGGGTAGAAAGGCTGAAGAAGCTGGCGGTCTTCTTCACGCAGTACGGGCTCTAATTGGTAGATGTCGCCAACAAGCAGCAACTGCTTTCCTCCAAAGGGCTCATAGCTACGTGTGTAGGTACGTAGTACTTTGTCGATGAAATCGATGATGTCAGCACGTACCATGGAAATCTCATCGATGATGATTAACTCGACCTCACGGATGAGCTTGCGTTGGGCACTGGTATATTTGAGCGTATCCTTGATGTGGCGACGGTCATATCGGGTGTCATTAGGCAGTAGCGGATGGAAGGGAAGACGGAAAAAACTGTGAAGAGTAGAGCCACCGGCATTGATGGCAGCAATACCGGTGGGTGCTAGTATAACATGTGATTTCTTGGTGTTGTCAGCTACATAACGTAAGAACGTACTCTTGCCGGTACCCGCTTTTCCCGTGAGGAAAAGTGAACGGCGAGTGTAGTTTACAATCTGCAGAGCATCCTGCCATTCTTTGTTGTCTAAATCCAGTTCCATACCTAACACACATCACTCAGCGCATGGTAGATGAGCCACTTGACACTCAACTAAAAATATTAGAAATAGACTTCTTCGTATTCGGGCTGTGCCTTCTTTTTCTTGGGTTCAGTGGCTTCACCATTGTTGCCGTTGTCAGTCCCCACGTCGTTGGGGAACACATCGATTGGTTCAGGCTGGTTGTGACGGACAACAGGGTTGCCATTTTCATCAACACCCATTTGTACGTCAATTTCGCGAATGACAAGGCTGTCGGTGGCTATGGAATCAGAATCGACAGGCTCATAGCTGTACTGGCAGCTCATGTACATGTCGTCCGAGATGCTATCATCTTTGGGCTTTTCAAACTTGGCATGATAGTGTTTGTATTTAGGGTCGCCTAGAACAGAGTCGAGGAAGTAACCACAAATTGGGAGTGCAGTCCGGGAACCTTGTCCCAATGCGCCTGTACGGAAATGAATGCTGCGGTATTCGCCTCCTACCCATGCACCGCACACCAGCTTGGGTGATACACCTACGAACCAAGCATCGGAGTGATTGTTGGAAGTACCTGTCTTGCCTCCAAACTCCGTGTCGGTATATTTGCCTACATACCCCCATAGACTCATGGAAGTAGCTCCACGTTCTCGTAGTCCTCCCATCAGCAGTTGCTGTACAAAGAAAGCGCTGCGATAGGGGATAGCCTGACGCTGAGTAGTGGGCGCAGTATATATTTCCTTCCCGTCGCGGTCTAGGATGCGTGTGACAAGAATGGCCTCGTGGGCTTTACCATCGTTGATGGCAGTCGAGTAGCCGTTGACCAATTCCAGGAGTGTGACATCGCTGGAACCCAAAGCCAGGGAGGGCGTGGGGTCAAGTTTGCTGTTGATTCCCATGGCATGTGCTGTACGAACAATGTTGGGGATACCCACTTCTTGCCCGAGCTTCACAGCAACGGAGTTGACACTCTGGGCAAAGGCTTTCTTCAGGGTCATGGAGTCGCCAGTGAAATAGCCATTGGCATTGGTGGGGGCCCAGGTGGTCTCTTTCTTCTTGGCAGGATCCCATGCTTTCATCGCAAAGTAGGAGTCGCGGCGGCGGTCACAAGGTGTTATACCTTGGTTCATAGCCTCAGTATAGACAAAGAGCTTGAAGGTAGAGCCGGGTTGACGCATGGCAGTCACCTTGTCATACTTCCATGATTTGAAGTCAATGTCACCCACCCACGCCTTGACATGACCAGTGTTAGGCTCCATCGCTACGAAACCGCAGTGCATGAAACGCACCATATAGCGAATAGAGTCCATGGTGGATATCTCTTTCTCGATAAAGCCGTTTTCGTAATCGAAGAGCTTCACCTTATGAGGTTTGTTCAGGTAGAAAAGGATAGAGTCGGGTTCAGTGGGGAACTTCTGAAGAAGTTGCTTGTAGTAGGGCTGACGTTTAGCAATATCCTCTATGAAGTTGCGTATCTCTTGATGACGTTCATCCTGCCAAGGGTTGGTGGTGCCCCAATGGCTATTGAAGTTACGCTGCACCTGACGCATCTGCTTGATGGCAGCTGCTTCTGCATATTTCTGCATACGTGTATCAAGTGTGGTGTAGATTTTCAGACCATCGGTGTAAAGGTCGTAGCCATTGTCCCGACACCAGTCTTTCAGATAGTTTGCCACTGCTTCACGGAAATAGTTGGCTTGTCCGTCGTAGGCGTTCTCTACGCTGTAGTCCAGGTGAATGTCTGTCGTCTTCAGAGAATCAAAGGCTTCCTGCGTGATGTCTCCGTGTTCGAGCATGTTGGCCAGCACTACGTTACGACGTTTCAAGGCATTGTCAGGATTAATGCGTGGATTGTAATAGGTTGTGGCTTTTAGCATCCCTACAAGAACAGCAGACTGTTCTGCAGTCAGTTCCTTTGGTGTGATACCGAAGTAGGTTTTTGCAGCCGTCTTGATTCCAAAGGCATTAGAACCGAAGTCTACAGTATTGGCATATTGAGTGAGAATCTCCTCCTTAGTGAAGAAGTACTCCAATTTATAGGCAGTAATCCACTCCTTACTTTTCATGATGAGCATTTTCAACCCAGGGATATTGCCTAATAGTCCTGTGGAGTATTCAGAACGAGTACGGAACAGGTTCTTTGCCAACTGCTGAGTGATGGTCGAAGCACCGCGGGCATCGTTATGTAGCAGATAGTCTTTCAGAGCAGCAATGAATGCCGTATAGTCGATGCCATGGTGGGAATAGAATCTCTCGTCCTCGGTGTCAATGAGCGCATGCCAGAAGACGGGGCTTACCTCCTCGTACTTTACGGGAGTACGGTTCTCACTGAAGAATTTGCCAATCTGCTCATTGTCTGAACTATAGATTTCCGAGGCCTGTGAGGGCCTTTTGTTCTTGATGGTCTGCATGGATGGTGACTTACCAAAGAGCCATAGGAAATTGTTGTCCACAGCTCCCAAGTAGAGGAAGAATAGAAAAATGAGAGTAAGAATGGCAGCGAGAATCTTCACATACCATGGCTTACCCTTATAGAGCCATGCATACCAATGACCTGTTTTCTTAACGGTTTTCCAGAAAGATTTCCAGATGCGGCCCATCAGTCCGCGTTTTTCTTCTTCGTTACTCATGTGTTGTAAATATGTTTCATGATGGCCGTACGATTGTCGGGGTGGAACCAATGCATCTCTTCATCACGTTTAAACCATGTGAGCTGCTTTCGGGCATAGCGTCGGGTGTTCCCCTTGATGCGTTCAACAGCTTCTTCCAATGGCCATCGGCCTTCAAAGTAATCGAACAGTTCTTTATATCCTACAGTATTTAAGGCATTTACTCCTTTATACTTATACATTCTACGTGCTTCTTCCTCCAACCCCTCATTCATCATCTTGTCCACACGGAGATTAATGCGCTGGTAGAGTTCTTCACGTTTGCGGTTCAAGCCGATCTTTATAATATTGAACGGTCTTTGCTTCTTTTCCGCCTTTCGGAAAGAAGTGTAAGTCTTTCCTGTCATGTGGCAGATTTCCAAGGCATGAATCACGCGGCGTGGATTTTGACGGTCAACTATTCTATAGTGTTCTGGATCCAGTCTCTTCAATTCCTCGACCAGAGCCTCCAACCCTTCCTCTTCCAGTCGTCGTTTCATCTCTATGCGGGTGTTGTCGTCTATGGTAGGGATGTCATCAATGCCATTGCAAACAGCGTCTATGTACATCATTGAACCACCTGATAGCAGCGCGTAATCGTTTTTCTGGAACAGCTTATCAAGCAGTATCATTACCTCCTGCTCATATATTGAGGCACTATAATAGTCGTCAATGCTCAGTGTACCTACAAAATAATGCTTCACTATCTGGAGCTGTTCAGGGGTAGGAGAGGCAGTACCGATTTTGAGTTCTCGGAACAACTGTCGTGAGTCTGCATTGATGATGGGGATACCCATCTCCTGTGCTATGCTTAAGCATAGTTCCGTCTTTCCGACAGCGGTAGGGCCTGTAATGACGATCAGTTTCTTCTTCATCACCCAACACCTGCCTCCAAAACCTAACGGATGATTCCTCGTTTGGAATTTTCAATGAAAGAGCAGATATATTCTACCTCTTTCGAATCCGGATATTTGGCACGTGCCTCAGCAATTCCGTCCTTCAGTACGCCTTGGGCATAGATAATACGGTAGGCATCGTGAATGGCCTCGATAGTTTCATTTGGAAAACCTCGACGACGCAAGCCAATTAGATTCACACCTGCATAACGGACAGGCTCCTTGCCAGCTATGACAAATGGAGGAATGTCCTGACTGGTACGGCTACCACCCTGGAACATGACGTAACTGCCAATGCGTATGAACTGGTGGAACAGACAAGTGGCAGAGATAATGGCAAAGTCTTCTACTATGACTTCTCCTGCAAACTTCGTGGAGTTGCCGATAATACATCCGTTACCGATGACACAGTCATGAGCCACGTGCATGTTCTCCATCAAAAGATTGCCGTTGCCAATAATGGTTTTGCCCTTAGAGGCTGTACCTCGACTGATGGTGACGTTCTCTCGGATGGAATTGTTATCTCCGATTTCGCAGGTAGTGTCCTCTCCCTTGAACTTCAGGTCTTGAGGCTTGGTTGAAATACTGGCTCCAGGAAAGAACTCATTACCATTACCGATGCGTGCACCGAAATGAATAGTTACACTGTTGAGAAACTTGTTGTTGTCGCCAATAACTACGTTTTTGTCAATCACGCAAAAGGGACCAATCTCATTGTTGTCGCCTAATTGGGCCTCAGGATCAATGACGGCCAGAGGATGTATTTTGTTCATGTCTCGGATTTACGGAATTATGGATTTGCGAATTAACGTGGAATGAGATTTATTTGTTTTTTACTATCTGAGCTGTAAACGTAGCCTCGCATACCACTTGGTCTCCAACGAAGATATATCCCTTCATCGATGATACACCATGGCGGACGGGTGCGAGGAGGTCAACCTTGAACAGAAGAGTGTCACCAGGAACAACCTTCTGGCGGAATTTCACACCGTCAATCTTCATGAAATATGTAGACCAGCGTTCTGGTTCCTCCAAGGTGTTCAGTACAAGCAGACCACCACATTGTGCCATTGCCTCTATTTGCAGCACGCCTGGCATGACGGGCTCCTCAGGGAAGTGTCCTTGGAAATAAGGCTCGTTGGCAGTGATGTTTTTCACACCTACAATACTGGTGGCTCCAAGAGAGATAACTTTATCCACCAGCTGCATGGGATAACGGTGGGGAAGCAGTTGGCGAATACGGTTGACATCCATGATTGGTTCCTCATTTGGGTCATAGATGGGCGCCTGAATTTCGTGCTTGCGTATCTCCTTGCGCATCTGTCGTGCGAACTTGTTGTTGATGGTGTGGCCTGGGCGGGTTGCAATGATGCGTCCCTTAATAGGTTTGCCGATGAGAGCCATATCTCCGATGATGTCGAGTAGCTTATGGCGAGTGCACTCGTTTTCCCATACCAGCGGCTTGTGTTGAATGTATCCTAACTCAGTGGCATCACGATGCTCGACATGCAGCATGTCTGCCAGCATGTCGAGGCGTTCTTGGGAGGTCTGCCGTTCATACATCACAATGGCATTGTCCAAGTCGCCACCCTTAATGAGGTTAGCCTGTAACAGTGGCTCTATGTCGCGCACAAAGACAAAGGTACGTGCAGGAGCGATCTCCTTGGCGTAATCCTGTGGATGGTCGAGGGTGGCAAACTGCGAGTTGATGAACTTCGACTCAAACGAGCACATGGCTGTTATTGAAAACTCCTCATCGGGCAGGATGGTGATGGTAGATCCGTTCTGTTCATCTTTCACCTCTATTTTCTTGCGGATGATGTAATAGTCCTTTGGAGTATTCTGCTCCTCAATGCCTATTTCCTTAATCTTCTCCACATATTGGATGGCTGAACCATCAAGGATGGGGAACTCAGGACCATTCACCTGAATCAGACAGTTGTCGACCCCGAGTGCATAAAGGGCTGATAGTCCGTGTTCCACAGTGCTTACACGAAAACCGTCGCTCCGTCCAAGTACTGTGCCACGCTGGGTGTCAATCACGTTTTCGGCAATGGCATCAATAATGGGCATGCCCTCCAGATCAATGCGTTGTATCTTGTAACCATGATTCTCAGGTGCAGGGTTAAATGTCACAGTGAGGCTCAGTCCTGTGTGCAAGCCTTTGCCGCAGAGCGAAAAGCTGCCCTTGAGTGTCTTTTGCTTCATCATAAAAAATAATCTATTTTTTCTTGAGTTCTTCTATTTCTTTCTTCAGTTCATTCAGTTCACGATACATGTCGGGGAGCTTGCGGAATACAACCTGACATTTGAAAAAAGACTTGGGATCCATAACAGGCGATCCGATGAGTTGAACATCGCCTTTGATGTTGCTGTTCACCCCGCTCTGACCACCAAGGAAAGTCCTGTCGCCAACTGTGAGATGGCCAGCCAATCCTACCTGACCGCCGAACATGCACCATTGGCCTACTTTCGAACTTCCGGCCAGTCCTACCTGAGCCGACATAACTGTATTTTCTCCCACCTCGCAGTTGTGGGCTATCTGAACCAGATTGTCCAATTTCACGCCTTTTCGGATGATGGTTTGTCCCATGGTGGAGCGGTCAATACAGGTGTTGGCACCAATCTCCACGTTGTCCTCTATCACAACGATACCTATCTGCGGAATCTTTTCGTAGCCCTCTTGTGTAGGGGCGAAACCGAATCCGTCAGCTCCAATGACACTGCCGGCGTGAACAGTGACATTATTGCCTATCTGACAACCATGATAAATAGTAACATTGGGATAAATGATACAGCCAGTCCCTATTTTAACATCGTCACCAACGAAAGCATGGGGATAAATCATGGTATTGTCACCAATAACGACTCCGTCGCCTATGCATACGAAAGCACCGATATAGACATCCTTGCCAATAGTGGCTTTTGACGAGACAAAGGCCAACGGGTCGATACCTGTCTTCTTGGGCTTCATCGATTCATAGATCTGAAGAAGTTTTGCCACGCTTTCGTAAGCATTTTTTACGCGAATGAGCGTTGTCTTGACGGGTTTTTCCAGCACAACGTCTTCGTTTACAAGTACGATGCTTGATTGTGTATCGTACAGGTAATGAGTGTATTTGGGGTTCGAGAGAAACGAAATTGCACCCTCTACGCCTTCTTCAATTTTTGAGAACGTGTGAACGGCAGCCTGTTCGTTGCCTTCCACTCTTCCGCCGATTAATTCAGCAATCTGTTTGGCTGTAAACTCCATACTGATAACAAAGTTTTCTGTTTTTTCGTGGCAAAGATAACAAAAATTATCCAAAACGCTGATAACAGAGGTAATATTTTCTTATTTTTTTAGAAAGTAACTGAACATTTAGCAATTCAGACACCTCAGAAATGTCACGGACGGTTCCATCTTTGTGAAGAATGGCTATGCTGTCATCATCAACGTTGTACATGTCTTTCTGTATGGTGTTCAAACTCATCAAGTAGTGTGTATCCTCAATAGGAATGCTCATCTTTTGGGCTATATGCTCCTGTAGTTCTTGGATATATTCCTCACTTACAGGTTCTTCGTGTACCTCCACCTTAAAGATGTGGCGATCCAGCATGTCTGTAGCCAGTGTAGATAAAATCTTGTCATCTGAGTGCTTCCAAGCCTTCATGGCACTCCAGATGTCGCTGTCATCAAGCTCTTCATAGTAGCAGAGCGCCTCGGGATGGGTGTTGAAAATGCTGGCGTCCACTTCGTTCTCAAGAAAGTAACTGAGTGCTGGCGAGGCAAACAGTTTACAACCTTGTCGAGTCAGGTCCTTGGCTCTCGTTAGCATGTTTACCAACACTTTCTCATAGGCTACACATGTGCGGTGTAAGTATACTTGCCAGTACATCAGACGACGTGTGGTGAGATAATTTTCTAGCGAGTAAATACCTTTCTGTTCAACTACAAGAGAATCATTTACCACGTTAAGCATCTTGATGATACGTGCTGAGCCAATGTTTCCTTCTGTTACTCCTGTATAGAAAGAGTCACGTCTAAGATAGTCCAACCTATCCATGTCCAGCTGGGATGAGATGAGTTGGTGAAGGAAATTCTTCGGATAGTCTCCCTTGAAGATGGAGATGGCAAGGTTCAATTGGTTGTCAAAGTCGCGGTTTATCTGTTCCATCATCAAGAGTGATATGTCCTCGTGTGAGATATCCTTGATAAGCGTATTCTCCAGTACGTGCGAGAAAGGACCGTGACCTATGTCGTGCATCAGGATGGCAGCCTCCACCGCTTCCACTTCTGAGTCGAAAATAAAAAGTCCTTTCTGTTGCAGCGTCAACAGAGCCTCACTGGCTAAGTGGAATGCGCCTAGAGAGTGCTGGAAACGTGTATGTCGGGCACCAGGATAAACTACAGAGGCCAGCCCCAATTGGTTGATACGATTCAATCGTTGGAACAAAGGGTGCTCTACAATATTGTAGAGTAGTCCGCGTGGTATTCTGATAAAACCGAAGACCGGGTCGTTGATGATTTTTGCTTCGTTCACCTCTGTTTTAGATAATGCCTGCTTTTCTCAGTTCTTCTGCCATTTGCTGTTGGAGTTCATGGGCCTTTTGACCAGCCACTTCAGCAAAGTCTTGTCCGTCGGATGCGTAGATGATGCCGCGAGAGGAGTTCACCAGTAAGCCACAGTCTTGGTTGATTCCGTATTTGCACACTTCCTGTAAGGAACCGCCCTGAGCACCGACTCCTGGTACAAGTAGGAAATGTGTTGGAGCCAATTTACGAATATCCTCAAACATCTGTCCCTGAGTAGCACCGACAACATACATCATGTTCTCGTCGTTGCCCCACTGTTGGGAGGTTTTAAGAACTTTCTCAAAGAGACGTTCACCTTGTATGTCCTCGGTCAACTGGAAATCATGAGAGCCTTTGTTCGATGTCAATGCCAGAAGAATGACCCATTTGTTGTCATAGCCGAGGAATGGGGTGACACTGTCTTCGCCCATATAGGGGGCAACTGTCAGGGCATCAACGTCATATTCCTCGAAGAACGTCTTGGCATACATCTTCGAGGTGTTGCCGATATCACCACGCTTTGCATCAGCGATGATGAAGTGGTTGGGGTATTCTTCTTTCAGGTAGTCGATAGTAGCCTCGAAAGCCAGAATGCCGTTAACCCCATAAGCCTCGTAGAAAGCCAAGTTTGGTTTGTATGCCACACAATAGGGAGCAGTCGCATCGATAATGAGAGCATTGAACTCGCAGAGGGCGCGGAAAACATAATCTTCACCATCCACTGACTTCGCCTCGTCAATAATACATTGGGGAATCTTGTTGATGTCTGTATCAAGCCCCACACAGAGGAAACTCTGCTTCTGGCGGATCTGCTCGATTAATTCATTTCTTGTCATTATTCTTGAAATATTTATATGTCAGATAAACAAAATATACGAGGAAATACCATGCAACAGCGAAAGCTAAGCAGGCCCAGATGCTATATCCTGCCCGAGCAGCATAGAAACTAAAGAAAACGCATAATCCGCCCAGAATGTTAAGAAGCAGATGTTCCTTTTTCATCTTTCCCTTCAGCGGATCAAAAAACTTGCTCATCGTCTTGTTGATTTACAATTCGCTTTCTTTCATTCTTTCTGCGTTTTCTGCCACAGTGAGCGCATCGATCATCGCCTGAATGTCGCCACTCAGGAATCCCTGTAAATCATGGGTGGTATAGCCGATACGATGGTCGGTTACTCGTCCCTGCGGGAAGTTGTAGGTCCGGATTTTTGCAGAACGGTCTCCTGTCGATACTAAGCTTTTGCGGCGGCTGGCGATGTCGTCCATATATTTCTGGTGCTCCTTATCATATATAAAGGTATATAGGCGCGATAGGGCACGCTCTTTGTTCTTAGGCTGATCACGTGTCTCTGTACACTCAATTAGAATCTCCTCAGTCTCACCCGTATTCGGGTTCTTCCACATGTAGCGCAGGCGGACACCTGATTCCACTTTATTCACATTCTGTCCACCGGCTCCTGAGCTGCGGAAGGTATCCCATTTGATCTCGCCTTCGTTAACATGGACTTCGAATTTGTCGGCTTCAGGTAGCACGGCTACTGTTGCAGCAGAGGTGTGCATACGTCCTTGGGTCTCTGTGGCGGGAACGCGCTGTACACGGTGAACACCTGACTCATATTTCAGCGTGCCGTATACATCAGCTCCTGATACTGCGAAATCAATCTCCTTATAACCTCCCACAGCACCTTCACTGACACTAGTGATAGACACCTGCCAACCCTTTGAGTCACAGAAACTCTTGTACATCTTGAAAAGGTCACCAGCGAACAGGCATGCCTCGTCGCCTCCAGTACCGGCACGTATTTCCATTTGTACGTTCTTGGCGTCTTCGGGGTCTTTGGGTATGAGGGCAATCTTGATTTCCTCTTCCAACTTTGGTTGTAACTCCTCATTCATGGCCAGTTCCTCGCGGGCCATCTCTTTCATCTCAGCATCGTCCTCGTTGGCAAGTATGTCCTTAGCCTCCTTGATGCCATTAAGGCAAGCTATGTAACGCTTACGGGCATCCATGATGTCACTCAAATCCTTGTATTCCTTTGTCAGTTTCACAAATCGCTGCTGGTCACCTATCACATTCGGATCGGTAATCAGCGTCGACACCTCCTCAAAACGGGCTTCCAGACCGTCGAGTTTCTGTAGAATACTATTGCTTGTCTCTGCCATTTTCTCTCTTCCTTTTTTCCTTTTTGCCTGCAAAGGTACAAATAAGTGATCGAAAAACCAAATATAATTGGCTCAAGTTTCGGAAGTTCTTTACTAGCCGCTAGTAAAGAACTTCGTTCTCCATAAGAAACAGCGTAGTTTTTCCGATGCAATTGCCTTGCGGTATCCTTGCGTTTGAATACGCGAGAACAGGCTGCAGTTCAGCGATTTGGGCAAGGTCGATTGGATTCGTCTTGCAACAGTACTTACTCAGTCAGGCAGAGCGTTTCTCTTCAAGCAATCTAAGACTTAGATCCAAGCAAGAGAGTGGCATGATCCCAGCAAGAGAGTGGCATGATCCAAGTAAGAGAGTGGCATGATTCAAGCAAGAGAGTGGCATGAATCAAGCAAGAGAGTGGCATGATTCTAACAAGAGAGTGGCATGATTCTGGCAAGAGAGTGGCATGATCCAAGTAAGAGAGTGGCATGATCCAAGCAAGAGAGTGGCATGATCCAAGTAAGAGAGTGGCATGATTCTGGCAAGAGAGTGGCATGATTCAAGCGAGAGAAACGTCCGATGTAAAAAAGGGAATGCGCTTCACGATTGTTCAACCTTTTTATGAGCGCTCCAAAGGTGTTCAGGTTCTTCACTGAGACTTTCAAATACTTCCTTAAACTAAAACACCTAAACTTTCCCACCCTTATAACAGCCTCAGCCGGGTTTCAGGGGTGAGAGAACGGGGCTTCGTTGGTGCAAGGTCCAATGTAAACGGGAGAAAGGTGGTAGCAAAAACGCTTTTGCGTATACGCAAAACACCTTGCGCCTATACGCAAAACACCTTGTGCCTTAGCG
>JAEEGK010002941.1_pt1 | contig 42688 bp, 38 predicted proteins | sample 8958771 | NCBI WGS metagenome assembly JAEEGK01 (sample SAMN16246547, study PRJNA631951) | gut metagenome | biome: gut microbiome; feature: rumen; material: SC-attached | host: Bos | place: Iran: Karaj | collected 2018-10
CTAATCCATATTTCCTTTTCATCTAACATTGCATTTTTGATTATTTGCAATGCTTGATCCACACTATGAATTTCAAAATTGTCTTTTCCTATACTAACTGTTCCCATTTTTATCTCTTTATAATCTTCTGTTGAGGAAAACTGTAATATCTTTTCTCACTAATTCCTTGTTAGCTGAGAGCTAAGCCAAGATAAAACCAGGTCAAAAATTCAATCACAAGGAATCCTAAAAAACCTATTATACTGGTCAAAAGCCCCACAATCCAAATAGCTTTATGATCATTTCTTAACTTTCCGGTTGCCCATGAAAAAAGCAACCCTGCAATAGAAGTAATCGGTGTTATACAAAAGACACCCGTTATCGAACGAAGATGATATGCATCCCAAATATATATACCGTGAAGGATAATTGATACAGCTCCAAAAACTAAAGGAATGCAGACTAATATTGTTTCTATTTTCTCATTATTTTTCATTTTATAACAAACCTATTAGCACGTAATATCAAATGAGCTTCTATCACTTTATGTAAAAAGATAATTATCTAGTTGTAGTAAGTAAAACCAAAAGTTAATCTATTTAGGAATATTGCGATTTTTCTAATCAATCAATAAACCTAACAATTCTTCAGGTTTATCAATAATAGTTTTTGCACCGTATTCTTCAAGTTTCTCTCTTCCTCTAAAGCCCCAGGATACAGCAATACAATCCATACCGGAATTCGACGCAGTCAAAAGATCTACATTTGAATCTCCGATATATACGGCATCTTCTCTGTCAACACCAAGGGATCTAAGAATTTCATCCACCATATCCTTTTCAGGCTTAAGTGCAAATCCTTTGGTTTCACCCATAGCTTTGTCAAAGCAGCCGACAAAATATTTCTCTACCAGGCTTTGAACAGCATAATTCGCCTTATTGGAAACAACTGCTGTCTTTAATCCCGATTCTCTTATCTTTTTAATAACATCAACTATTCCGTCATAAGGTCTGGTATTATCCTCGTTATGCTCCTTATAGAATGCGAACATATCTTCATATACAGCCTTTACGGTTTCTTCGTCAGTTCCTTCGGGTGTTGCTCGTTTTGCTGTAGTGAATAAACCGTTTCCCACGAAATAATATTCTTCTTCAACAGTCACTTCACGAAGGCCGTTTTTTCTTAAAGCATAATTCGTTGCTATTGTAAGATCATCTATTGTATTCAATATGGTTCCGTCCATATCAAATATTGCAAGTTTGTATTTTTTCACTGATAATTCCTCACTTCACTTTATGTCCTGAAGCAGCTTCAAAGTTATATTTTACAATGCCCAGATCAAGCTTGGTCATGGCTCCGCCTTTGGATACGATCTTTGCGTCTTCACCTTCCATGGAAATAATAAACTTTTGCTGATTAAGTGCCGTAGGTGCCTGAAGAGCTGCATCAACTCCGGTCTTAAACCATTCAGGTGCTGTCGACAGATCCGCCTTGCAGAGTTTTTCTATGGGTTTTGATTTATGCTTAACACCCTGATTCTCTCCGTAGCCTATCGAGATAACACATACTATCTTTTCATCCTTAGCCACTTGGGCTTTGCATTTCTTTCTTCCGAATGTTCCCGCAACCCAGCATGTATTAAGTCCCATCTGCTGTGCCTTAAGAACGATGGCTTCTCCGAAATATCCTGCGGTTTCGTCAAGATTCGTCACGGACTTCTTTCCGACAAGCGCAATATAATTATTCGCATTTGAGAACTTACCGTAATGTGCGAGGAAAACATTAAAACATTCCGGATCATTACATATCAACTGAATATTTAATCCGCTCTCTGCATTACAGTTTTCAATAAATGCATTTAACTCCGTTACAAACTTTTCTTCGATCTGTGCAGTCTTGTACTGACGAACCGAATGACGCTCATTGATAGCTTCTGAAATTGTCATGATCTCTTCTCCTTTACTGTCCAAAAACATGCCATAAAGATCTACTCTTCCATTCTACCAAATTTATATTTATTTGTATTCAAAAATAAAAAACAAAGCACCACCGGAACTTAATCCAATGATGCCCTGTTTTTTATATAAGCCTTTTTTATGTATTTTTTATTTCGGATGATCTTTAGAAAAGTTAACAGTATTTTAAATCTTTTTATTCTGAAGGAAATCTTCAAATCCTTTAATGGCCTCCAGCATGTCCTTTTCAAGCCGGTTTTTGCCCTGTTCCATGATCTCTTCGGGTATGCCGTACATTGCATCCGCCATGGCACCGGCTATCGCTGCAAGAGTGTCTGTGTCTCCGCCAAGGGACACTGCATTTCTTACAACATCTTCATAAGAATCGCCTTCAAAGAATGAAGCAAGAGCTTTAGGAAGAGAATCCTGGCACCATTCAACATGTTCATGAAGAGGTCTTAATTCATCTACCGTCTTTGATACGTCATAACCGAATTCCTTAATGACATATTCTATGATCTCTTCCTTGCTCTTTCCTGCTCTTGCAAGGAACATAACCGCTGCGGTACATTCCGCCCCTTTGATACCTTCCGGATGATTGTGTGTTACTTCCGCTGTTGCTTTTGCAACTTCTCTGGTACGCTCAACCGAATCATATATCCAGCCTGCAGCAGAAACTCTCATGGCCGATCCGTTACCGAAACTTCCGTAAGGTTCGGGATCGTCTGTGAGAACCCATCCGAAGAAACTCGAACCGTAACCTGCATTCGGATATCTCTTACCCCATTTTTTCATCGATCTGATGCATTCCGTATGAATGGTATCGGCATCCGCATCTTTTCCTGCATTCGTTAATGCTTCCATGATCGCAACCGTCATTACCGTATCATCCGTCCAGCCGCACTGATTTGTAAAGAGTTCAAATGCCTTAGTCTTTCCGCCTCTGTCAAACTCAAATCTGCTTCCGATAATATCACCAAAAACAGCTCCATACATATTTGTTTCCTCCTGTGTTTTTTCTCTTTTTCTTTGTTACACTCATAGGATACATTATTTTTTTATTTCACCAGTCCCCCGGCGGGCGACCTTTAAATTTTTTTCAAAAAAAGAGGATCCGTTTTAACGAATCCTCTGCTTGTTTAAGTTTTTGTAATTTATTTTTCGCAATAATTCTTTATAGCCTGATATACAAAGTCCGCCGTTCCTTCACCGCCATATGAGTTGATGTTGTCGGTAAATTCTCCACCGCCCGCATACATCTTTCCAAGTCCGAGAAGCACTTCATCCGAACATTTGTAAAAGTGTTCCGAGATATATCCTTTAAGTTCTTTTACCAGACCCTGTGCCTTCTTTGAAGAAGGATCAGTATCTTTTATCTTTCCGAAATCCTCAAAGATCTTGATGAAGTCGGCATATACGCCTTTCTTGTCTTCATCGTTCCAATCTTTGGACTTTTCTTCAAACTCTTTGAATTCGGGACTTTTGCCCCACTGTTCTTTGGCTTTCTTTGTATATTCATCTATTTTCTTTGTATCAAATGCTGAAAAATCCATAGTGTTTTCTCCTTTTATATTTATTCCGCGAGCAAACTTTATAAGATTTTCAAGTTGTTCCTTCTTAAGTGTCAGAAGCTCTATCTGCTGCTCGAGAGCTTTCTTTTTGTCAAAATCGGGACTCATTATTATTTCTTTGATATCTTTAAGCGGAAATTCCAACTCTTTGAACAATAAGATCTGCTGAAGCCTTTCTATCGCCGTATCGTCATACAGCCTGTACCCCGACTCCGTGTACTCTGCCGGCTTTAAGAGCCCAATCTTGTCGTAGTACTGCAGTGTGCGTATACTCACACCTGCCAGCTTGCTTACTTCATTTACTGTCATCATGTCGTATTTCCTCCTTCGCGGTAATTATACCATAAACTATTACGTAACGTCAGAGTCAACACTTTTTTTATCTTTTTGGTATAATTCTATATGAAATTGAAATTATTATCGGATCCGGGAGTAAACGGCTGTGGAAAAGAAACGCACAAAAAAAGAAAAAAGAAGACTTGTTTTACGTTTTTTTTTAGTCGTAATACTGTCCCTGATCCTTATATGTTTGGTGGTTTTTATGAGTTACAGATCGAAATTCCAAGGTTATTTTGACAACAGTACTGTTTTGTGTAAGATACCCGATATATCCAAGGGGTTCATCCCGCAGGGAATTACATACGATAAATCTACTGACAATATCTTCCTTACAGGTTATAAGGGAGACTGTTCCCATTCGCCGATATATGCGATCGACCGTCAATCAGGAGAGCTTGTCAGGAAAGTTCTTTTAAATACCGTTTCAGGTGAAAAATTCAACGGTCACGCAGGCGGTCTGTCCATATACGGCGACTTTCTTTATCTGGCAGGAAGTACGGATTACTGCATGTATCCTTATGCCATTTCAGATGTTCTTAATGCGGAAGATTCAGGATTCATATGTGCAAAAGAGAAAACCGACTTACAGACGGATAAAGATTATATCCGTGTATCTTTTACCTCGAATGATGCTGATTATTTATATGCCGGCGAGTTCCACAAAGAACCGGTATTTTATACCAACGATTCTCACGAAGTATCAGTTCCAAACGGAAAACAAAAAGCATTTCTCTTCGGTTTCGAAGTCGATCCCGAAGGAAATGCCGTTCCTAAATGTGTATATTCTATTCCCGATAATATCCAGGGTGCTGCTTTTGATGACGGATATGTTTTCTTATCCAAATCTCACGGAGCAAAACCTTCAAAGATATTAACCTATAAGCTAAATGATTCTTTAAGACAGGGTGAAATCAATGTACTCGGCAAAGATGTACCTCTTTACGTATTAACCGACGATAATGCCGACAAAAGCACGTTCGTTCCGCCAATGTCAGAAGAACTTATAGTGATCGATTCAAGAATGTATATCCTCTTCGAAGCTGCTTCAAACAGATATATCTTCGGTAAAATGCTCGGTGAAGACAAGATTTATTCAACACCGGTTGAGTACTTTAAATAGGGCTTAGAAAACAATACCGGAAGCAAAGCCGTAAAGCACTGCAATTCCGTTTAAAACCGCAAGGATAACGGTTATTATTCTAAGTGTATTACCGGGTTTCTTATCGTCAATCGAATAATCCCCTTCTCCGTCAATGGCAGAACATATCTTGGAAAACAATACAGGCATATATTTCTTATAAAACATTATGTTTTTAAAGAATGCGATCATATTGCCCTTTTTATCTTTTCCCTTTTCAATATCTTCATCCAACACAAGCTTATCAAACAATGCTTTTTCTTTATCGCCCATTTTCACGGGGATCCTGCCCGAAGAGATCATTGAAGGAGTTATCTGTCTAATATTCTCAAGGTATCTGATCTTTACCCTATTAACTTCGGAAACATATGTATTTTTGTCTTTATCCTTATTATCGGGATCAAAGATATCCTTAACATATTTTGCTTTTGTTTCCTTCTTAAGCTCATCGATCCTGTCATCAAGCATTTTGATGAAAACACCCGTACGCTTTTTCTCATTGACAGATATCATGGCAAGAGAAATAAGATAAATGACCGTGGATATCGCTGTAAGGATCATATGAGAAAGATCAAAGCCTGAAGTCAGCCATTTAAAAACAAATGTGAACCACATAAAGAGAGAGAATGATGAAATGTACTCCCACTGAATGTACTCGCGGTTTGCAAAAGCCAAATATCTGAAGAACCAGATAATAAGCGGTAAGATAAGGAAAATAATACCGAACGGCCATGTTGACCTGTTTACAACATTCCATACTGCATTTCCCGCATTATCTCTTAAAAACAAAAGAAGGAATACCGTAAGGATCGCTATTGCCCCGAATCCTGTTCCGTCAAAAGCGACAAGTCCCGCTATCTCATTTTTCGTATCAAACGCAAATTGTTCAGGCACATATGTTTCGATCTCAACATAATTTTTTTCTTTTTCGCCCAAAGCGTTTTCGGTCACAACTTCATCTTTGGGTACTTTTCCGTAACCGAAAGAATTAATCATATCTGCCGATACATCACGGATCATATATTTCTTCTTATGAAAGCGCTTTCTTTTCATATAAGTTTTGATCAGTCCGATGAAGTTCCCGGGATTGTTGAAAGGATTGGATTCCTCAATAAAACGTGAAAACGAAGGCACGATCGTACATGAAACCATGATCTTGATCATATCAAGGAATGTGCGGTTTTTCTTTTCTTTTTTCCTTTTTTCTTTGAATATCTCCAGAACTCCTTTTTGCATTTTCATATAAAAATAAAACTGTGCAAGTCCGCTTGCTATCAGAAGAATTAGGAATATGATGCACGGTAAAAAGGAATTGTATTTCACCAGAAAGAAAAATGATACAAGAAAAGCTACAACATTGCATTCATAAGTTACGGCTTCGTATCTTCCGAAAAGAACCGTTCTTACAAAATGCGGTACAAAAACTATTACAATTATCACTGCAAAAAGCAGCGCCAATATTATAAAGATATTCATATTGTTCATTATACAGCGCTCCAATTCTCGAAAATGTAAATAACGGGCATAATTTTATTGATGAAGTCTTTCTTCAGGTCTGTCACTTCATTTTTGGATAAAGATACACTGAAAACCGAATCTTTATCCTTATCAATATCTCTTTTTAAAACACTTATATAATATTTATTCCAAAGATAGAAATCCTTGATCTTCTTGTTATCTTCCGGAAACGAATGCTGCCAGAACTGGTAATGAAGAATCCTCTCCACAAGATAATTCGTTCTCTCCGCAACCGGAACGATGCCGGAAGTATCTTCTGCTTCCTTCAGTTCTTTTATATTTGAATACAGTGTTTGTATGAGTTCTTCCTTATTATCGGAAAACTGTTTTTCATCTTCCTTAATGGCAGATAAAATCCAGCAATAGATCGCCAGTATTACGGACGCTACCGTAAATACACCCGAAACAATGCCTATTATCAGATTAACAACATCCATCATTGTGCTCGATCTCCAATTTGAATATTTTTCCTTTGGTCTTTATTATCACTTTTTACCGGGGTTTATAAGCACCGAATCTTCTCCGATGCGGTTGCCGTCTCCGTCATAGAAATAGAATTTCATTTCACCGGAATCTCCGAATAAAGGTGATTTGTAACTGAAGCCCATGGTATCCTCATATCCGCTTTTAAAGGGCCCGTCATTAAATGAATATTTCTTCATTTCTTTTTCCGGACTAATAACTTTCAATGAAAGTTCCGTGCTTCCGTCAGGCGGACCTCCAAGGAGTTTGAAATGGATATACCACGTGTCATATTTGCTCATGGAATATTCATCCGTCACAAGATCGTCCTCGGAAGTATTAATGATCATTTCCACTCTCCATGCATAGAGTTGCGCATAAAGATCCTCACAGCGTTCGGGATCAAGTGAAGCAATCACTTCTTTTGCGGTATCATAATCTCCTTCGGATATCAGGTTCTGCACATAATGATAACCCGATGTTTCTATCATCTCGGATGTATCAAGATAATTCTTTGAAACCTTATTGAAATACTCATAAGCGCCTTTATACTCTCCCAATTTCATTCTGCTCTGGGCGTGATTGTAAAGGCTCTTCTCAAAATACTCGGAAGAATCCGCATAATCTTTTAAGCTTTCAAATATCTCGGAAGCTTCCACGTATTCTTCATAATCATAAAGCTTTAATGCATACCTGTAATTAGCCTCTTTAGCCTTATCCTCCGAATCCCTGAATCCGTTTAAGTCGTTGAAAGCGGCTATGGCCAGTTCGTATCGGCTTTCCGCCAGCAATTCAAGAGCTTTCTTATATGCCTTCTCATTATCACAAAGGACCATCATATCTTCTGAGTCTTTGTAATCCCTGTTTGTTTTGAAGGCTGTTTTCGCTTCATCAAAATCGCCTTCTTCCAGTAAGACTTTTCCATAGTTGTATAAAGAATCCTTAGCCTGTTCTTTTGAATCACGGAAGTTCTTCAGCGATGCAAAAGTATCATAGGCTTCTTTATAATCACCTGCTTCGTAACATGCCACGGCATTATCATACTTACCGCCGAGAACCATCTGACTAATACCGAAAATACCGCCCCCGATGACGATCAAAAGAACGATGCCAAGCAATGAACCTATCAAAGCTATCTTCTTGTTCCTGGCTTTCTTCTTTTCTCTCTGTTCTTTATAAAACTTGGCTCTCTGTCTTGATTCTTCCTGCTCTCTTAACTCTCTTTCCTCACGTTCTCTTTCGATGCTCGCTCTTAATTCTTCTCTTAATTTCCTGTCTTTTTCAAAAGATTCAAGATTAACACCGAAATTACCGCTCTCAGGTTTGCTGTCAAAGAAATTGCCGAACTGAGAACCTTCAGATTTGTCAATATTCATATCCTGTCCGTTATTATCAGTCATTTGATCCCCTCTTCTTTGTAACACCGTTTTACCCTTATTTCATCATAACACAAAAGGAAGAAATATAGGTATAATTCTATATTTCTTCCTACGTAATAACATCTGTTTTTTATTTGTTTTATTCTTCCGTCATATACACCGCATTAAACGAAGCGTTGCATTCCGCGATCTCCTTTACACCGTTAATATAGTCGGCATAAAGATCCCAAAGATCCGGTGCGCCTTCCGCGTTCATAACTTCATCGTCGGGGATCCAGGATTTGATAAGCGCGATCCTCTCTTCTTTGGTTGTATCTTTTATGAGGTATGATTTGTTATCCATCGTTTTCTCTTTTCGTTAATCGGTATAATTTGATGTTGAAAGAATCGGAAGCAGTGAACCGTCCTCGGGATTGATCACAAGCTGGTGTCTTAACACTCTGTAGATATCCTGATTGTTGTAATCGTATTTCCAATACTGATTTAAGAGGCCCAGTTTCACATAGTGATTTTCAAGGATGGCATTAAGCAGTTCGTATACCGTACAGATGGAATGGATCACTTCGATCTTTGATTCCACCGAGTATCCTTCGAAATCCGAATTCATAAGTTCCGCTTCATGGATTATATCATTTAAAGTCACCTTGAATCTCGTATAATTTTCCGTAGTTGTGTTTTTCAAAAGAATTCCCTTGCAGGATTCAACAGCTGCAAAAAGATCTGAGAACGCATGGTCATAATAAGCAGGGCTGTTATAATCCTCGGGCAATTCATTATTCAATCTTTTAAGATCAGCAATGATCTCTTTCATGTTTACCCCTCCTTATATCCCGGTTATTTTAAATAGTTTCTCACTGCACCTGCCGACATGAACAAAAGTACCAGCTGCCAGATTCCAACACCTATAAGACCGATCGCGATAATAACCAATGCAATAGCAGCAAGAATGTTAATGATCGGAATAAAGGCAAGGACCACACATGCAAGAGTTGCTATAAGTAATCCGAAAAATACCTTTTTAAATGTCATCCAGTTATCTGCAAGTGCATTATTAATATGCCAGAGGCTGTCACTCATAGCTGATGTGAAATTCGTGATATATATCAGACCTAAAATCGCACCGATAATATTAAAAGTGCTTCCGACAATATTTTGATCAAAAATAAGGTCCATAGCATTACTTAAGATATAATAAATAATGTAAAATATTCCGGCCGTCTGAAATCTGTCATCCGCATCTCTCATCAGTATTATGTTGATACCGAAAACGAGCGCGTTCACAACTATCAAAGCTACCATTACTATGACCGGACCGGTTGTGTCAGTTCTTAATATCCCGCATATAATTCCTACAAAAAAGGAAAGTATCGTGAGGACAAATCCGACTATCGTACATACACAAAGTGCCGTAAGTTTCGGAGCCATGATCTTGCAGCGTTTTTCAGCATCCTGTCTTGCGTAATCTTCATCAATTTTGGTGTAATCCATATTTTTCTCCCTTTCTACATAATCGTTTCACCATCGCGACCCATAAAGCCATTAAATATATATGTCTTTATTTTATTAAACTATATATGGATTATTATTGCAAATAAAGTTCTTCCGCAGGGTATTAAAGCATCTTATTACCACTATAACGGGAATTTATTTCATGGCATTCTTCAAAAGATCACCGAGATTGAATGTTAAATGATCATCCTCTTCCGGATTGTTATGTGCCTTGGAATAATAAGGATTTAGTTTAAGTTCATCTTCCTTCTGCATCTTGGCAAAGAGTAGCGCCGTATTAACCGCATCAACAAGCCCGTCATGCGCCCTGCCTTCTACAGACACATCCGAGGCTATCAATGCCTCTTCCAGAGAATAGTTCTTATCCTGTCTGTTCATCTTCTCTGAGAACTGTGCCTGACAGTCTACCCAGTTGTCCAAAAGCTTTTGGAACTTTGCATCCGGCGTGATACCTTTCCCTTCCATCTCGTAAACGAACTGATTGTAATCGGATGTACTCCAGGAAACCGCGATCACTTCTCCGTCAGGGATCCATTCGGTAAACTCTTTAAGTGCCTCTTCAAAAGACGGTGCATCGGATAATTCCTTTCTGGAAATATTGGTAAGGTTCTTGATAAAGTTATCTACATCCCCGTACTTTGGTTTCACGAAACGGGAATACTTGTCGATAACCTCAAGTTCCTCATTCAAAAGCGCAGCACCGATCTGGATCGTTTCCTGAGTGTGATTATATGTCTGTTTGTAAAGTTTGTTGACCTTGCACATTTCAAGGTCTATCACAAGATAGTATTTCATATCATTTCCAATCCTTTTTACCAAAGGCTGTCGTTGTTACCGCCCTCTGCGAGAAGCTGTTCAAGGAGTTCTTCAAGATTTGTTGCATATACTTTGTAATCTTCGATCTCTCTTTGCATCTCGGATTTTTTCAGTTTCTTTTTTGTATCGTTATTTAAGATCTCGCCATATGTATAAGGCTTTCCGTTAGCGATCCTTGCTATCTGTTTCTTTAAGATTTCGATCTTCTCATCGATCCTTCTTTCATCGATCTCAAATCCCGCGGTCCCGAGTTCCGCGAGTGTCTTATCGACCGCAACTTCTATATTGCTTAACGCATACACATCATACTTATAATATGCATCGTTAGCCTGATTCCAGAGTTCTTTAAGACGCTGCACGTTCTCAGTCTGTCTGTTTATTTCAGGATGCAGAACCTTGGCAATACGGTGATATATGTTCTTTGAAGTTTCGATCGCATCATCCGTAGCTTTGCCTCTCTCAATGATCTCTTTGGCATCACGCATGATCCTTTTTAGCTCCGAATAATATCCATGCATATCATCGTCGATCTGCGAGTTCATCTCATCTACATTGATCTTTATGCCTCTGTTTATCTTGGCCTGGCAGAAACCTATCGTTTTCTTTAAACGGATGCATTCGATCTTGGCTTTGAAATTATCTGCAAAAAGCTCACCGAATTCTCTCATGAATCCGATCTCATATGCGAGTGCATCTTTCATGTACTGTTCTTTTTCGATAATAAGGTTTTCGTATATTTCTCTTTTGGTTAATCCTTCTGACATTTTTCATCCCCCTCTTCTTTAACGGTCACCCAAAGGGGACATCAGTAAATATCTCCGAGATCATTCAGTTTGTCTTTCATCCCGGTTACAACTTTTTTTGGACCTGTGATCCTTACTCCGTCACCGAGTGCAAATATCCATCCGAGGAACTGATCCGATAAGGCTACATCCACCTCGGTATCAAACCATCCTTCATTCTTATTTGCTCTGATCGGAATGCTCGTGCCGAAGCGGTCGAGAAGCACTCCCACCATCTCTTCTTTGAATGTGAGCTTAACTCTCGTCCTTTCGCCGCCGTACATACCGAAGCTCATCTTGGCATATTCGGCAAGATTGAATTCTCTGAAATCATTACGTCCTACACGTTTTTCATCGGTGATCGTAATGTTTTTCATCTTATCCACACGGTAGTGCTTGATCTTTCCGGCTTCCTCATCAAAAGCGATAAGATAATAATTCTCATCATCCCATGAAAGAGCCCAGGGACTGACTTCGTAAAGTTCTTCCTTGCGCTTCTCCATCTTTTTGTTTATGTTCCATTTCATATATTCGAAAGTGATCTTTTTGTTGTCTGCGATCGCTCTGTGGATCTCATCTACGATGTAATAGATACTTTCGTTCATGTTCTTTACTCTGCCGTGAACAGTAACCTGTCTTTTAAGCTGCTCGGCTTCGTATTCGCTGGCAAGAGTCCCAAGCTTTTCTATAAGTTCTTTTGACTTTTTCTCTGTGATGAATTTCGAAGACTGGATCGAATCTACAAGAAGTTTTAATTCCGCAACATCAAAAGTTTTGCTTCCGACATAATAATCATATCCGCCGCCTTTGGTCTTTTGCCCGATAACGTCAATACCAAGGGTGCTTAATGCATCCATATCTTTATAAAGAGCCTTTCTGTCGGCGGTAACATCATATTCGGCCAGAAGTTCCTGAATCTCAGGCATGGTCAGATGATGCTCGTCATCGGTTTTTGAAAGCATAATACGGGATAAGTAGCAGAGTTTAAGCTTTTGATTCTTTCCACTTGGCATAATGAAATCCTCCGTTTCCGAAAACAATCAATTCAGGTCAACAGATTCATAAGATAATTCATTATACCACTGTTTCAGTGCTTTTGAGAAGTCCAAGGGCGATATGTAGGACTTATGATGGACTACGATCAAATGAATTTAATCGGATTTGCCCATGATCATCTTTTTTTATACTTGTTAAGGTTAAAGCCTTCCTTTTTTGCCATTTTAAGCAGTTTTTCATTGCTTGCATTTGAAACATCGAGCATCTGGCAGAAACCGAAGCCTCCGGAAAAGCCTGCACTCTGTGCGGCATATTCATTTTCAAGATCTTTTCTTAATCTTTTGTAATCGAAATCACCTTTCGGTGCATCATCAAACAGATCGCCGAATAATCCCATGGAAGCCTCCTTTCTACCGGTTCGTACCCGCTCTGTCTTCCCTGCAGGTATCATAATACTCACAGTTTAAACAAAAGCCTTTACAGCCTCTGTCTCTTTTTATATTCTTTTTTATCCAGTAAAGCAACCTTTTCATTCAAAACCCCTTTCAACTGAGTTAATCCTAACATAAAAATCTCAAAACCCGTGTCCCATAAAACGCCCTCAAGCACACCGTAAAAAAAATCTCTTTTATTGGACTTAAAAAACCGACCTTCTTTCGAAGATCGGTTTTGCTTTTCTATCGTGTTTGATTACCGGCAAAGTTTTGCAACAACTTCGTTGATCACTTTACCGTCTGCCTTGCCTTTAAGCTCAGCCATAACTGTTTTCATGATCATGCCTTTGTTCTTTGTTGCGAGAACTTCCGCAAACTTATCTTTAAGGATGGTCTCAACTTCTTCAGCGGAAAGCATCTTGGGTGCGTATTCTTCGAATACAGCAAGACGTGCGTTGTATTCCGCAAGTAATTCGGTTCTTTCTGCAGGGCAGGTATCGATCTGTTCTTTTACGCTCTTTAATTCCTTAAGGACTGCCTGGTTAACGATATCTTCGGTGATATCATCTCTGCATCCGTTGTCGATCGCGATCTTCTTTGCTGCGGATACAAGAACAGAGATCGAATCCTTTCTTGCTTTATCATGAGCCTTCATGGCTGCTATCATATCTTTTTGTAACTGTTCGAATTGCATGATTTATACTCCTTTTACTTTTTATTTTTTTCACTATCTGAAGACTACACCTCTGACTATTTGTTGTCAAGAAATGCAGGCTATACCTATATCTCTCTTAAGATAAGTTCCGTTATCCCGGGATTGCTTCCCGGACGGATCTTTTTCACCTTGGTAACACGTCCGCAGGAAAACTCGTCTTCTATGGCTTCGCGGATCCTCGTGCCACCGTGATAACCGTGGATGAGGCGGATGATATAAACCGATCCCGATGCCTTGTTAACTTCATCGTTGGCACGCTTAACGGCTTCTTCCACTCGAAGACCGTGAAGATCTACTTCAATTATTCCGGATGTCAGCTGCATAATAAACCCTCTTTATTCCATGTAATACTGCATCAGTTCGTATCTTAATGTGCATCCTTCATAGATTTCAGCGGGAAGCAATGCTCTTGCCACAAGTTTAAGATCGTCCGATTCGATATCGGTTCTCTTTAGATTAGCATAATCTCCGTCTATGCTTACTACTTCGTAATACCAGGTTTCCATATTTTCATCTCCGTTGATTTCTTTTTTAATACATTACCGCAAATCTTTAAGGTTGTACATAAGAGGTTTTTGCGATCAGTCCGTTTTCACTTATGCATTCATTAACGCATCCGTCCTCAAGGATCTCTCGATCACCGTTTTTTTCATATCTTACATGCTTCTCTTTTTCCGGCGAAGGGAAGAATTCGTGATGAAGCCTGTATCCTTCGTCCGTCTCTTTTAAACTTATCTTTCTCGGATAGCTTAAGATTCCTTTAAATCCTTCGTTCTCCGTGGGCGTATTCAAAGCACCCTCCGAGAAATTGCCAAGCCACGCTATAAGGATCGTTTCCTCGACATTGGAAAAGATCGTTCCCGCATAAAAGTCAGGTCCGTGATCGACAAGCAATACTTCTTTCTGCTTTTCGTCGGCTTTAAAAGTATTCCCGTCAAAATCGCCGATAAAATACTGCATTGTTCTCGAATGCGGGACTGCTGCCTTCGGAAACTTTTTAAACTCACTTTCAGGTACATCCATGCTCATCATGAGAACCCACTTTTTATCTTCAAACATGCAGGGGCATTCTATCATTCCGTGAAGTGCATACTCAGGCAATACAAATTCGCCTGTTTTCTCCCATTTGATAAAGTCATTCGAATGATAAAACTCAACCGCACTTTCGACCGTCAGGCAGAGCGAGTATCCGCCCAGGATCTTATTCTTAAAAACCTGCGGATCCCTTGCAGGCGTACTTTCTTTCCCGGGGATGATCGGATTGTTTTTGTATTTGTAAAAATGCTCTCCGTCAGTGGTATACGCAAGACACTGCATTTCCCGCATCGTTTTGTGATCATGCGATGTATAGAAAAGCAAGAGTGCGGGATCATCCGTGCTTCCGAGTCCGCTGTCATTCTTCTTATCAAGATAAGCACTTCCCGAAAAGATCATTCCCTGCTCATCGGGAAACAACGCTATGGGAAGTTCCATCCAGTGCATCAGATCTTTCGAAACAGCATGTCCCCAGTGCATCTGATCCCAGACTACATCGTCGGGATTATGCTGAAAGAATACGTGATACTCTCCTTTGTAAAAAACGGGGCCGTTCGGATCGTTGATCCAGCCTTTTTCAGGCGAAAAATGGATCGAAGGCCTTAAAGTTTCCATACTCATAGTTTTCCTCCTGCATCCATTCTATTATATCTCAAAATGCCATTAAATGTTTTAATTTGCTTTTCTATTCCTCAGATACTATACTAATGCTATGTCAGAAAACTTATTGAATTCCGATTTGCGGTCGGAATGGAACAAAGCTAAAAATGAATTAATGGAAGCGCTTACATCGCTCGGTTTTCCCGAAAGGCTGGGAGAAGAGATCTGTAAAAATTTGGGATCTGCGAAAGCCATTCGAAGGATGACCTCGTATTTGATATACGTTAAGCCAAAAACCGCCGAACTCGTAGTGGATGAAATGCTTGCGATATGCTCGGAAATAAGTGCCTGGAAAGACAAGAAGGCAAGCGAGGAAGCAAATGCAAGCTACAATGACTGGCTTAATAACAAACCGTTTTAAATGCACTAAAAAAGGGGCTTAAAAAAGCCCCTTTTCTTATTGATAAAAATCCTTACTTTTCTTTTACGGGAACAAGTTCGATATATCCTCTCTCACCCTTAGGCTCAAGCTGGATCCTGGGATTCGAATCATCCCATTCATATCCGATAAACTCAGGATTATACTTCTTTTCGGCATCCCAGATCTCAGTGATGGCAGCTACATAATCTTCCTCAGCAAAAGGCTCGCCTCTGAAGAGTAAGTATTTAGCTGCGGGAAGTTCTATCACTTCAAATCCTTCAGGGATCACACCGTTATAATCCGTCTCAACTTCCACACCCTGAACATACTCGTTCGTTACGGGTTTTCTGAGTTCTTTAGGAAGCCAGAGGCATACGGGTTCTCCGCTTATTGACTTGATACTTGTCAGTAATCCCCAGACATCACAGCCTACCTCTTTACAGTAGCTGAAGTACTCTGTAGCCTTAATGCCACGCTTGATGATAACCTTTCTCGCCGGTTTTTCGATAACCTGAATAAATACGTTTCTGATTTCGCTCATGTTGTTTCCTTTCCTTTCTTCATCAATGATCAAAGTAGGAGTGAAAAGCCAGACCGGAACGGGACTCGTGGAATATTCCTTTGGATTACATCCGAATTCTTTTCTGAATGCCCTCTGGTATCCGTCCACACTTTGAAATCCCATGTCCAGAGCCACATCGAGGACCGTGATCTTTTCATCTCTTAATCTTAATGCGGATTTTGACAGCTTAAGGCGCCTGATATAAACTGCCGGTGTCATATCAAGGTATTTAAGAAAAAGTCTTCTCGCATACCAGGGTGAGAAATTCGATACTTCCGATAGATCTTCTATCGAGATATCTTCACCGATATGTTCACTGATGTAATCCTGCATCGCCCTTACGGCTTCTCTTTGTTCGTCCATCTGCTTAACTCCTTGTGAGCTAATCATACTAAAACTCTTAATCTTTATTCTCGACTTTTTTTGCTCAAAAAGATGATATAATGATTTTACTATTTTTCTTTTAAGAGAGGTATAAAAAATGTCTGATCTTGTTGTACTTATTCCCGGACTCGGTTATACATGCGAAAGACCGCTTTTACACTACGCGAAGACTCTGGCAAAAGAAGCAGGCTTCGATGATATAATGCCCCTTACTTTTAAAAAAGTGGATAAAACAGGTCTTCAGGGAAATGCCGAAAAGATGAAGGAAGTTTATCTTGAACTTTTTGAAATGGCCAAAGAAAGCCTCGCCGAAGTCGAATGGGAAAAGTACGATAACATTCTTTTTGTATCAAAGAGTATCGGAACGATCGTTGCCACCTCTTACGAGCAGCTTCTTAAAGCTTCCCGTAAAGATCTTCCTCCGATAAAACACATTCTTTTTACACCGCTCGAACAGACCTTTTTATTCCCCGGCGTAAACGGTATCGCATTCATCGGCACTTCGGATCCCTGGAGCGATACATCCAAAGTTATCTCTTTGTCCGAAAATAAAAATATCCCGATCCACGTTTACGAAGGCGCTAACCATTCGCTCGAGACCGGGAATACTTTTAAAGATCTTGAAATAATAACTGATGTTTTAAATATCTGTAAAGACTTCTTATCTTAAAAACCGTAGTTGTCAGGACACTCGGGAACCTCGTTTCCATTGTCCATGCCCTGCATTGCCGCATAAGAAGGTCCGTTGCTTACATATATGGAAGACTTTGAGAATCTGTACGATTCGCATCTTTTCGTATCACTCATGCCAAAATAAGTCATATCGGGATCAGCACCGCTTGCATCAGAATATCTTTTGTCATACGCAAGTTTTTCCAATAACAGATCACAATGATAATACTGTCCGTCAAGACATACGATCTGCCATTGCCATGTCATATATTCCACATTGCTTTTGGGAACTATTTCCTTGTCTTTTATATCCTGTGTAAAGACTCCGTTATATCCCGAGACTTCCATAACTTCGATATGAAGCTGCTGTAAAATGAATGAATAAAGTGCGATAAACTGATAATCTCTGGTAAATTTTCTGTTATATACGCTCATTATGATCTCGCCCGCGGAATAAACCGGCTCGTCATTCAGACCCCCGGTGGTCGGGTCTATCATATAACTCTCATTCTCGGGAAGTTCGAGTTCAAAATCTTTAACCAGAGCTTTGTATATTTTTTCTGCCATCTCTGCCTGGGTGTCCTCCGCAGTGCAGTTATTGTTGATGACATCAGTCACATAGCTCTTAAAGTTTTCAAGATATCTCGATGCTTCTTCCGTAGAAACTTCATCCCTGGATTCAAGATCTATCGCGCCGTTTTCCAAAGGATCGCTGTCAGACGAAATATAATATGTTGGGAAATATTTGAATTCGTATGTATCCTCGTCCAAAGGAACATAATCAACGACAGACATCATCGGATTTGCAAAATATGCTACCATACTCGCATTATCAAAATCCTCGGCGCTGACTTCCTCATCTATATCAAGTTCAAATTCCGTATCTACATTATCGACAGCCATTAAAAGATCCTTGGCTATCTTTATAACCTTGGGATTATCCCTGTAAAAATTCAGATATGACTGCGGGATGACCGCGGGATTGAAAACATATTTTCCGTTTTCTTTTAAAGAATTCGGTTCGGGTTTTAACGCGTCTTTATATAAAGAAGACGAATCCGTTACGATGGGCTCATCCTTATGGTCGTTTACCGCCGTTTCATCAATTTCGGGAGTGGGATAGTCGGCCGGGTCTATGGAACCTTTCTGGCAGCCGTAAGCCGAAAGAAGAAGTGATGCTGAAAAGATCACTGAAAAAAATCTCGCAAAGTGTCTTTTGACTGAATTGGTCATTTTGTCCTCCTGTCTAGTAAATACAGTCATTTAGCCGTTTTTTAGCGTCTTTGTCTGAATATCTCATACATCATCAAAGATGCCGCAACCGATGCATTAAGACTCTCCACGCTTCCGCACATGGGGATAAAGGCAACATTCTCGCAGGCCTTGACCGTACTTTCTTTAAGACCGTTTCCTTCATTGCCAATGACAAATGCACTCGGTTTTTTGTAATCATATTTATCATAAGCGTTCGCATCTTTATTAAGTGCGCACGCATATGTCTTTATTCCGTTCTTTTTTAAGAGATCGAGTGTCTCTTCGATATTATCCGTAAAAGCAAACGGCATCCTGTAAATGCTTCCCATGGTCGAGCGGATAACCTTGGGATTAAAGATATCGACACAGTCCTTTGTCATGATAATGCCGCTTACACCCGCACCCTCGGCACTTCTTATTATCGTGCCGATATTTCCGGGATCCTGGATGTTTTCAAGCACCGCTATGGAAGGATTCTCGTCCGATATTATCTTTTTTACATCGGATGAGGGCATCTTTACAACCGAAAGGATACCCTGCGGAGTTACCGTATCGGATACCTTTTTGAAAACGGATTCGGAAAGGATCTCATATCCGATGCGTTCAAGTTTCTTTTTGGTATCGATATTAAGCGAATCGTATACTCCCTCTTTTATATACACTTCGAGCACATCGCCTTTGGGTGCTTCTTCAAACATCTTGATGCCCTCGGCAATAAACTTCCCCTCTTTCTTTCTGAAAGAAGCCTTGCTCATAAGGGTCTGTATGTACTTTACTCTGCCGTTTGATACGCTCGTTATCACGCTTTTCTCCTAATTACATTGAAAGCATCTTGCTAACTTTGTATTCGTATTCGGAAATTTCCTTCTGCATTGCAAGTGCTTCATCGATATCGTAATCGACGAATTCGCCCTTGGTGTGTGCAACTACTCTGTTTGTCTTGCCTTCACAGAGGATCTCTGCGGCATAAGAGCCCATAATGGATGCATAGAATCTGTCCTTACATGTGGGTGAACCGCCACGCTGCATGTAACCAAGGATAGTTGCTCTTGTCTCAATACCTGTAGCTGCTTCGATCCTTCTTGCCATACTGGTCGAATGTCCGATACCTTCGGCATTGATGATGATATGGTGTCTCTTGCCTTTTTTTCTGTTCTGGATAATGTTGTTGATTATCGTCTGCTCGTTGTAATCGTATTTTTCGGGTAAAAGGATATCTTCCGCACCGTTTGCGATACCGCACCATAAAGCGATATAACCTGCGTTTCTTCCCATAACTTCAATGATACTGCATCTCTCATGCGAGGATGATGTATCTCTTACCTTATCGATGGCTTCCATTGCCGTATTGATAGCGGTATCAAAGCCTATCGTATAATCGGTACATGCGATATCAAGGTCGATCGTACCGGGAAGTCCGATGGTATTTACACCATGCTTTGAAAGTGCGAGCGCACCTTTGTATGAGCCGTCACCGCCGATAACAACGATACCGTCGATGCCGTGCTTTTTACATATCTCGGCACCCTTTGCCTGGCCTTCTTCGGTCATGAACTCGCTGCAGCGTGCGGTTCCGAGAATTGTACCGCCCTGATCGATTATATCGGATACACTGCTTCTGTCCATATCAACGATCTCTTCTGCAAGAAGACCCGCATATCCTCTCTTGATTCCTTTTACAGCCACGCCTTTGCAAAGCGCTGTTCTGACCACACCTCTTATGGCCGCGTTCATGCCCGGTGCATCACCGCCGCTTGTAAGAACTCCGATTGTTTTAATCTCAGCCATCTTAATTCCTCCTTTTAGTCCGGTTATCTGATGACAACCGATTTCTCACCGAGTATAGCTTCCAACTCGGGAATGATATTTTCGTCGGCTTTTACGCCCAGTTCCTTCTTTGTCAGTGTCTTAAGCTTGTTTTCTTTTATGACACGGATGTTTACGCTGTCGACTCCTCTGTGATCCCAGAGAACCTCGTAAACCTTGTCCCATAATTCATTATACTTTTCCATATCGTCAAACTTCAACCACAAAGTTTTCGGCACATCTTCAAAAGATGTGATCTCTTCGACGATGATCTTGGAATTTTCTTCATCTTCGGTCGATACTCTGCCGGATACGAATACAAGATTGTCTTCGATGAGCATATCCCTTACTCTCTCGTATGCCTTCGGGAATACCATCGCTTCGACTCTTCCGTAAAGGTCTTCGAGTTCAAATATCGCCATTGTCTCTTTTTTCTTTGTGAGTCTGACATTTAAGTTTGTGACTATTCCGCCGAGCTTAACCTGCTTCTTGTCGGAAAGCCTGCTGCCCTCGAGTTCCGGCTGATAGATAAAGTCACTCGATACGGCATTTATGTTCTTTTTCCAGATATCCTTTACATCGTCGAGAGGATGTCCCGAGATGTATACGCCGAGTACTTCTCTTTCCATCTGAAGGATCATGTCCTTGGGGAATTCTTCCACATTCGGAAGCTTTATCTCCATGGCCTTTTTCTCTTCGGTAGGAAGCATGTCAAAGATCGTCATCTGGTTGGAATCAAGTTTCTTGCGTTCAGCGATCACATCATCTATTAACATCTCGTAAACCTGGATGTACTGCTTTCTGTTACCGCCGAGGCTGTCGAAGGCGCCCGCTTTTATGAAGTTTTCAACGGCACGTTTGTTAACGTCTTTTGAACCCATTCTTCTTATGAAGTCGGAGATACTTTCAAATCTGCCGTTTTCGTTTCGCTCTGCGACTATCCTGTCAATAACGGGACCGCCGACGTTCTTTATCGCTTTGAGCGAATAAATGAGTTTTCCGTCCTTTGCGGTAAAGTCCCTGAATCCCTCGTTGATATCGGGAGGAAGGACCTCTATTCCCATTTCTCTTGCGGAATTGATGTAATAAGCCGTTTTTACGGGGTTATCGAGTGAACACGTGATAAGCGCCGCCATGTATTCCACGGGATAATAATATTTCATGTAAGCCGTCTGATAGGATACGACCGCATAAACTGCCGAATGCGATTTGTTAAAAGCATATTCGGCGAACTTCTGCATTTCCTTATATATCTGAACGGCCACGCTCTCGGAGATCCGGCGTTTGATACATCCGTCTATTCCGTGCTCTTCATCTCCGTAAATGAAGATCTTGCCGTATTTTTCCATGTCGGCTGCTTTCTTCTTGGACATGGCTTTACGGACATTGTCGGAGTCTGTCATCGAAAATCCCGCGAGATCACGCACTATCTGCATTACCTGTTCCTGATAGATCATGCAGCCGTAGGTCGGCTCTAAGATAGGTTTTAATTCATCGCAGAGAAAACTTACATCTTCGGGATTTTCCTTGCACTTAATGTAGTTGTCTATATACTGCATGGGGCCGGGTCTGTAAAGTGCGATACCCGCCATTACGTTTTCAAGATTCTTAGGCTTAAGCTTCTTCATAAAGGCTCTCATGCCGCCGGACTCGAGCTGGAATATTCCGTCCGTATCGCCGGTGCCTATGTACTCATAAACCTTTTCGTCTTCCATGTTTATCTCTTCAAGGTTTATGTCTATGCCTCTTGTCTTTTTAACGTTCGCACAGGCCTTTTCAAGCACGGTCAGCGTACGAAGGCTTAAGAAGTCCATTTTAAGGAGTCCGTGTGCCTCCAGAGTCGGCGCATCATACTGGGTGACCAGAATATCATCCGTACCTTTTGCAAGCGGCACAAACGCTTCTACTTCTTTAGGAGCTATAAGTACGCCCGCGGGATGAACCGAAGAATGTCTCGGAAGATGCTCAAGCTTGAACGACATGTCGATGACCTTTTTGACATTCTCGTCCGCTTCGTACATCTTCTTAAGATCCTGGCTGACCTCGAGTGCTACGGAAAGAGTGACTTCTTTGGTATTGCCGTCATTGATCCTTGCGGGGATCGACTTGGAGATCCTGTCTCCGATCTCATAGGGAAGTCCTAATACACGTGCGACGTCACGAACCACACCCTTGGCTTTTAATGTACCGAAAGTAATGATCCTCGAAACCTTTTCCGCACCGTATTTGTTTATTACATAATCGATGACTTCATCTCTTCTTTCATCACCGAAGTCGATATCGATATCGGGCATGGTCACACGGCCGGGATTAAGAAATCTCTCGAAAATAAGACCGAATTTGATCGGATCGATATTCGTGATCTTTAAGCAGTATGCAACTATACTTCCTGCGCCCGATCCTCTTCCGGGACCGACCATTATCTTATGTTCTTTTGCATATGCGATAAAATCCATGACTATTAAGAAATAGTCCACAAATCCCATGTTTTCGATGACCGAAAGTTCGTAGTCGAGTCTCGCCTTTGCCGTACCGTCATCGTTCGGATATCTCTTCTTTAAGCCTTCCTCGCAGATATGTCTTAAATAACTCTCCGAAGTAAAGCCCTCGGGTACTTCGAAATGAGGAAGTTTGGGAGTCTTGTCTTCAAGATTTACATGGCATCTTTCCGCTACAAGCTGTGTATTGTCTATCGCTTCTTCGGCATAAGGGAAAAGTTCCCTCATTTCCTCTTCGCTTCTTACGTAAAACTGGCCGTAAGCATATTTCATGCGGTCCGTGTCGGTAACGATCTTTCCTGTCTGAAGACACAGCAAAAGATCATGCGCATCGGCATCTTCGGCATATGTGTAATGCACGTCGTTTGTCGCGACGAGCGGAATATCAAGTTCTTTTGAAAGTCTGTAGATCTCGGGATTGATGATCCTCTGCTCTTCGATGCCGTGGTCCTGGATCTCAAGGAAATAATTTCCTTTTCCGAAGATATCCTCGTATTCCTTTGCGACCTTCTTCGCCTCATCGTAAAGGCCGAGGGTAAGGTTTACTGCCACTTCGCCCTGAAGACATGCGGAAAGGCATATAAGGCCTTCGTGATACTCTCTTAAGACTTCTTTATCTACCCTGGGTTTATAGTAATAACCGTCCTTGAATCCTATGGAAACAAGGCGCATGAGGTTATGATATCCGAGATCGTTCTCCGCAAGGAGAAGCAGATGATAATACTTATTATCCGTCGCTTCTTTGTTAAATCTAGAGCCCGGTGCCACATAGACTTCGCATCCGATGATCGGGGTGATACCCTGCTTCTTTGCTTCCTCGTAAAATGCAACGCATCCGTACATCGTACCGTGGTCAGTGATGGCTGCATGAGTCATGCCGAGTTCCTTGACTCTTTTTATGTATTCTTTTATCTTGTTCGACCCGTCCAGGAGGCTGTATTCCGTATGGACGTGAAGGTGTGTAAAAGCCATTTTTTATCCTTAGTTTTTTAGTCAAATTAAAAAATACTGCACTATATATTTTACCACTTTAAGAAGTAACATAAAAGAAAAAAATCCCGATGCATCACGCTTTGCATCGGGATTGTGATCTTAACTTAAACTTCAACCTTTTCAATGTCTGCGCCGAGACTTCTAAGCTTCTTATCGAAGATCTCGTAGCCTCTCTCGATATACTCGATACCGTCTATCTCGGACTGGCCTTTTGCAGCAAGTGCAGCGAGCACAAGTGCCGCTCCCGCTCTTAAGTCGGGTGAGGTCATATTGGCGCCCTGATAATAATCAACGCCTTCGATATACGCTGTGGTACTCTCGTCAACCACTATGTTGCAGCCCATCTTTTTAAGCTCGTTAACATACATGAATCTGTTATCGAAGATGGATTCTACTACCGTACTGCATCCGTCTGCAAGACCGAGTGCCACGGAGATCTGAGGCTGCATATCCGTAGGGAAGCCGGGATAAGGAAGTGTCTTAACCTGGGTTCTCTTAAGTCTGTCCTTGGGTCCTATTACCCTTACCCAGTCATCTGACTCTTCAATCCTGCATCCGATCTCTCGAAGCTTTGAAGAGATACTGTCAAGGTGGGTAGGAATAACGTTGTTTACGGTGATATCGCCGTGTGTGATGGCTGCTGCCATCATAAATGTTCCGGCCTCGATCTGGTCGGGAATGACTGCATATGAACCGCCTTTGAGTGACGGTACACCGTTAATCCTTATCTTATCCGTACCGGCACCGGTGATATGTCCTCCGATACCGTTTATAAAGTTTGCAACATCAACGACATGAGGTTCTTTTGCTGCACCTTCAATGATCGTTTTGCCGGGTGTAAGTACTGCGGCGAGCATGATATTGATGGTAGCTCCTACCGAAACCTTATCCATGTACATTCTGGTTCCGCTTAAAGGTCCCTGCATTCCGTCAACGACGATCTCGGTAGCGGTGATCTTTACGTCGGCACCTAAAGCTTCGAAACCTTTTTCATGCATGTCGAGACCTCTTCCGCCGATATTGCATCCGCCGGGAAGGGGTACTTTTGCCTGATGGTAACGACCGAGCAGTGCTCCTGCGAAATAATACGAAGCTCTTATCTTTTTAATACTGGGATTGTCTACCACGTATTTGTTGATAGTCGATGTGTTGATCTTTAATGTGTTGTCGTCAAGATACTCGACTTCAGCTCCGAGATTCCTTAAGGTCTCCGCCATGATGAGCGTGTCGTTAACTTTAGGAACATTCTCTAATGTAATTGTCTCATCGGTAAGAATCGTAGCAGCAAGGATAGGCAGAGCGGCATTTTTAGCACCGCTTATATCAACCGTTCCGTTTAAGGCTGCTCCTCCTCTTATTCTGTAAATTTCCATTTATTCCCTCATTTAAAGGTTAGTTAATATAATTCAAAGGATTGACCGGAGTGCCGTTTAAGATGATCTCAAAGTGTAAGTGAGGTCCGGTCGAAATACCCGTATTACCCGAAAGTGCGATCTTCTGTCCCTGGGATACAGTCTGGCCCACGGAAACGAGCACCTTGGAAAGATGGGCATATCTTGTCTGTGAACCGTCGGGATGTGTGATAAGTACCATATAACCGTAACCGCCGCTCCATCCTGCAGCAGATACAGTACCACCGCTCGAAGCCATGACCGTACTACCCGAAGGAATGGCAAAGTCAACACCCTGATGGTTTTTCGAACCTATACCGCCGGGTGAACTTCTTCTTCCGAATCCGCTGGATACGGAACCGCCGGAGATAGGCTTGATATATGTGGGAGGAACCTTTGTACCTCTCTCGACAACCTTGGCGATCGCCTCAAGAAGGATCTCCTCCTTAACTATATTCTTGTTGATGGCATTTTCGTTCTTGTAAGTAACGTCGCTTACGACCTTTCTGTAGCCTGCCGAAGGCTCGGTAAGCGTAACCTGCTTGGTCGTATACCAATCGTCGTTATCGATATATATTATATCCGCTTCGTAACTTTCTTCAACTATTTCTCTTCTTGTCCAGAGAACGGAAAGTTCGGGTTCGGGAACAGTGATGATAAGAGCCTGTCCCGCACGGATGGTCGAATTGACATCCTTTAAATACTCGCTGTTGAGTTCAACGAGCTCTTCCATCGAGATACCGGTCTTACGTGAGATAGCAGACAATGTGTCACCTGCCTGAACTTCGTAGATCTGCTGTACATCCTGCATACCCGTAAGAATTGAAAGCGCTGTGTCTACATCGACGATCTCACTCTTGGGAATGTATGTCTCGGCAACTTCTACCTCTTCGGCAAACCCGATATCCATGATCCCCTGTGTGATATCCTTAAAATCAAGATACTCGATAAGTTCGGACTCGGCTATATCCTTTCCCACAAGGTTTTCGGCACCTGCATTAAAGGAAATCGTATCGAATTCCACATCCTTTTTCGTAAGGTTTGCGGTAAGTGTGGACATGATCCTTTCCTGATTTATCTCGGTCTTGACTTCGTATTTGTTGTCTTCATCGTATTTAGCGATGGCTCTGGTTAAAAGATCATCAACATCGTATGAGCTCGCAAGGTTTACGGTGGTATTGTTGACCTTAACCATGTAAGCCCTTGTCATAGTCTCTTTCTGATGATCCTTTAATGTCTTTTTGATCTTGTTATAAACGGCTTCCTCGTCATCGATAGATTTATAGATCGCCTCTTCACCTACGATCTCCTTGTGGAGATTTTCAACCATATAGAGGTTATCCTGGCCCGCCGCAAGCTCTTCTCTGGCTTTGGCGATAAGTTCGTCAGCCTTTTCGACGCTTTCCACAGTACCCATATCCTCGCCTAAGATCCAGATCGTAAAGATGTTTTTACCCTCTGAAGAATAGGTGGTGAAATTTGGCAACAAAAACAAGCCTAAAACAAAAACGGATAGGCTTGTTATTATAAATGTAGTGCGAATGCGTTTATAATGGTGCGTTAATAATTTCATAGATAAATCGACAGTGCCGGAAAATTAAATAATCCCGAGTGCTACAAGTAAAGTAACAACCAGATTCAGTGCTCCAAGCACTATCGCGATGGTAACCGCTACCTTTGTGGACTTAAGCTTTGCATAAAGTTCTCTGTTATGCTTTGTGAGTCCTTCGGTCTGGCTCTTAAATTCGTCTACAACGACTGCCTGAACGTTACGGTATACCTTCACATTCTCCTTATGTACAAAGTCGTCAGACTGCTTAAACATTTCCTGAAGAGCTCTTCTGTCTTCCTCTTCCTTAATCTGACGGGCTTCCTCTTTCTGCTGTTCTTCGAAGAGTTTTCTTTCTTCCTCTTCTCTCTTTAACAATTCATCTTCCTCATTGGGACGGTTAATGGTCTCAATACCGGAACGAATATATTCAAGATGATCCGCGATCTCTCTGTTCTCTCTTCTGATGGCAAGTAAAGCGTTGTCGACACTGGTCTTAACGCTTGTCTTTAACTCATCGTTTGAATTCTTGAGTTCTGCGGTTGTATTCTTGATCTCTTCGCTTGAAGAAAGAATTCCTTCGATGGAAGAATTCATGGCATCAGCCGAATTCTTAACTTCTTCTGCGCTTAATTTAAGATCGTCTGCGCTGCTTCTTACGAGATCGGATGCATATCTGATATCGTCTGCGCTGCCCTTGAAATCTTCTGCGATCTGCTTTACTGCAGCTACGGATCCGGAAACTTCCATTGAAGACTGCTTCATCTCGTCAACGGGTACCATAAGGGTATTATTGACCGACTCGTTCAATGCGCTTCCTACCGTGTGATCGAGGTTACTTAAAGCTTCGTCGATGGCTGTGATGATCTCTTCGGAAAGCTGCTTGGATACTTCAGCATTCTCGCCTTCTTCGCCTTCAACATGGCTAACCTGAACTTTGTTGATGGATTCATCGACCAAAGCATTGATTTTATCCGTAAGCTCGGAGTTCTTGTAGTTCAATTTACGCATATCCTGGAGGATTGCTTCGTACTGAGCTACCTGTTCCTGAAGACGGCGCATCTCATTGGCTTCAGCCTGAGCATTTGCCTTGATCATCTCCTGAGCGCTTAATTTCTGTGCAAGCTTATCTGTAAAATTATCCATGGATAAAACTCCTTTACCCCCACTTTATAGTTAACCTAAATCGCATTATTTAAATAATATCATTTTTTCAACGATTTGACAACTTTTGTATTATAAATAATAAATTAAAAAAGAACAAAAAACAAATAATTTTATTTGAGATTTGTCCACTTTTTTTCATACAATTTTCACAATTAAAAAATATACTCTAATTAAATCATTTATTCATTGCCTGACGACTTAGTTCGTCAGCACTCCTCATTTTTAGTATTTTTAATACTTTTTATTCATTTTCTCCTAAGAAAGACCCATTCCCCGGGTCTTTCTTACTTTTTACGGATAAATATGAACTTTCAAGCGCATAAAAAGAGGCGGGCACCCGATCGTGTCCGCCTTTAATCTTTTTTTATTGTTTTTCCGCTCTCTTGGCCTTCATGAGACGCTTGTTCTCGTACATTCTCTCATCGGCCTTTTCAAACATCGTCTCGATGTCTTCGTTTTCGATCTCATCGGAATCGGCCATACCTGATGCAACCGATACTCTGTTGACGAGAGGTACATCCTCTCTCTGAAGTCTTTCAACTTCGGATCTGAACTTTTCAAGAAGTTCGAATCTCTCGTCATAATCCGTATTCTTAACGATCGCAACAAATTCATCGCCGCCGATCCTGAATACCGGCGAATGTTTGAACGTATTACAGATAAGTTCACTTGAACTCTTGATATAAATATCGCCTGCGCCGTGTCCGAGCTCGTCGTTGATCTTCTTTAAGTCGTTAAGGTCAAACATAACTGCGGCAAACTGTGTGCAGTCCTGAGCAAGATATTTATTCTTAAGAACGGTCTTCATGTTTTCATATGCCGTTCTGTTCTTAAGTGATGTCAGGGCATCAGTCTGCATGAGTTCCGACAATTTGTCATTCAATGCAGCCAAACGGATATTTGTCTTATAGTATGTGAGCGACTGTGTAAGGCACGCTTCGTATTCCTGATATACCCAGTCTCTTATTCCCACATCGGTCTTGTTCATTACAAAATATCCGACTACAAAAGTATCGATGTATAAAGGCATTACGAAATAGAATTCGTTAGGGCCTTCGCCGTCATACTCGGGAATGATCTCCCTTTTATGTATGTTCTGGCCGGTTTTTAAAACCTGACCGTTTCTTCTTGATACGACAACCTGCATCTTGTCCACAAACTTGCACTGAGGAAGTTTATCGGGATCTTCCTGTCCGATCCTCTCAAGTGTGGAATCGAGCATCATATAAAATGTCTGTATCTCTTTATGAAATGCATTGTTTATAACGCTCTGAAGTTTGTAAGGAAGTGTCGAGAAACGGCTCGACTCCTGGAATGCAGCTCTTAATCCGTATATTACGCCGGTTCTTGCATTCATCTCGTATTCTTTTCCGATAAGCGAATGACAGTACTGTCTTCTCTGCTGATCCTCATTTCTCGGATTGATGCAGCCGCAGCTCTCACCGGCTTTGAATTCACCGTCGACATACTGTTCTTCGGGAACTTCTTTTCCTTCAAATATCTGAATTATACTCTTGGCACAAAGCTCACCGATCGCATCATAACACTGGTCGATCGTCGCGATCGAAGGATAATACGTCTGTCCGGATTTAACATAATCAAATCCTGTTACAAGAACATCGTCCGGAACATTGAACCCAAGCGTTTCAAGAGCCATCGAAGCAGAGATCGCAAGGAAATCGTTGGCAAATATCATGGCATCGGGAAGATTCTCCTTCTTACTGTAATGCTCCATGACCGCATCCATGCATTTTCTTACTTCCCAGTTTGTAAAGAATATATCTTTGTCATCCAGAATGAAATCTTTTTTCATGGCAGCAAAATCTTTTACCGCCTGAAGTCTTAAATTGGAATCCCCGTTATCTTCCGGACCGCCGAAAAATGCAACTCTTTTTACGTTGTGCTTAGTATAAAGATGCTCGCAGAGTTCTGTCATTGCTTTCTCGGTCTTTACGAGCAGGCCGTGAAAGCCCGGATGAACGTCACCGACGCAGAAAGTCGGGATCCCGGTCTCTTCGCAGTGTTTATATATATAATCGCGCACTTCATTGGAATTTAATCCCTGTGAAAAAACTACCGCGCTGTCAAAATCATTTAAATTCGGGAAAGAGTGAATCGAAACTTCACTTCTGTTGTTGTTTTCGGGACGGCCGTAAGAGTTGGCCGCAAGAAACATAAACGTATCGGCCTCTGCAGCCTTCAACGTTTCCGAATACCCCTTGATGAATGAAGAAACTATATCGAAATTCCAGCTATTTGCAAATATAGCAATCTTTTTCTTCATGATAAGCCTCCAAAATTATCCCCTTTGGAACCATTATATCATACAAAATAACCCATGTACTCAACTTTTATCTGAGAACCGGGAAATAAATATTCATATAACTCCACAAAATAATCATCGGTCATTGATGCCAGATAATCAACCACCATCTCCTCAAAACTTTCATCCCTGTAGTTTCCGAGGCGCCTGTAAGGCTTTGTTATATCCTCGATATACTTAAGATGATGTTTGTAAAAAACTGTGTCCTCACTGCCAGACTTTGCCTGTTTTAAGAGCTCCTCATACAGCTCGTCAAACATCGGGTATATTTTCTCCTTATATACCTTCTCTATTTTATCACTTAAATAGATTTTCTGGTAGTTCTCTTTTTTCGCAGCGGAAAAACTTTCGAAATATGCATCGTCCATTGCGATGTAATCTTTGCCGTAGCTGTTCTCGATGATATTGACTATCATATTGTTGATTATCTCGGCATTTGTTTTTCCGATAACCTCCGAGCCGAAGATGCTCTCAGATTCGATAAGTCCGAGTTTCTTGGCATCCTGGCGGTCTTTTCCGAGGTATGCGATGATATCCGATACTCTGACAACGCAGCCCTCGAGCGTTGCGGGAACAAGCGTCTTGATATACGCGCTGTCCTTATAGCTTTCGGCCATCTTTTGGTCAAAGAGCTTAAAATCATCGTAAGGCACAGGTTTGTATCTTTTACACTCAAATTCACCGTTATGGCAGATTATGCCGTCCAGAGTCTGAAGGCTTAAGTTAAGCGGGAATATCGTGCTTAACACTCTCGCCGAATGGATATTGTGATTGAAATGTTTTCCTGTGGCTTTATAAAGGATCTCGTCGAGTTTTCTCTCGCCCGCATGACCGAAAGGCGTGTGGCCTATGTCGTGTCCGAGTGCGGCAGCCTCGATAAGGTCTGTATTTAAATTAAGTACCGTGCCTATGTTTCTTGCGATCCTTGCGACGAACTGAACATGAGTCGCTCTCCTGCTCACATCGTCATTTTTGCAAAGTGAGAAAACCTGCGTCTTATCCATGTATCTTACATAGTAAGGGCAGTGCATTATTTTTTCGGTATCCCTCACGAATGCGGGACGCCAGAGATTGGCCCTGTCGTGATCGTTTTCCCTTCTTACGACATTCTCATCTTTAAACGCATAAGGATTGGGCTTATTGGCCGCCCTGTCTTCCCTTATTCTGTTTTGCAGTTCTTCGCTTAAGTTATGGTAGATCGCCATTCGTTTTCCTCGTAAGCAGAAACGGTTATTCCTGAAGGTTTTCGCGTGCAACGGAAAGCATGAGTTTGATACGGTTTTCCTGGTTGACCTTGGTGGCACCGGGATCGTATTCGATATCAACGGAATTGATCTTCGGGTTGATACGTCTTACTTTGTTAAGCATTCCCTTGACAGCTACGTGGCAGGGAAGACATCCGAAAGGCTGAACGCAGATGATGTTTTCGTATCCGTGTTCCGCAAGCTCGAGCATTTCCGCTGCAAGGTACCATCCTTCACCCATGCTGTTGGTGGTATCGATGATGCCTTTGGCACGTTTCTTTAAATCATTTACTCTCTCGGGAGCGGTAAACATCGGCCATTTTTCAATGCCGCTTATCAAAAGGTCCTCGATAAAGAAGTAATACTTCATTACGATTTCCATGATCAGTCTCTTAAAAGGATTTCCTCCGTATGTACGAAGATCCTCAAGCGCACCGTTCGTTTTGTATGCGCCGAATCCGAGAACCGTAGGGATAAAATATTCGCAGTCCTGTTCGGTTAAGAACTCTTCGAGATGATTGTTTCCGGGAACGGAATATTTAAGGTAAAGTTCACCGATGATAGCAACCTTTACTTTGGGCACTTTCTTTATCTCGATCTCTGAGAAAGTACGGCAGATCTCGCTTACCGTCTTCTTCATTTTCGAAACCGAGATTCCCTTGCCCTTGGAAAAGCCTTTTCCGAGTTTCTCGATCCACTCGTTTAAAAGAGCATCGGTCGCACCCTTTTCGACTTCGTACGGTCTTACCTGATTGGATACAAGGTTTAAGGCATCGCCGTAAACAAGTGCCGCTGCTGCCGAAAGAAGTGTTACGGGTGACAAAAAGATACCGGGTGCGTATTCCATATTCCATGTGTTTGCGGATATGAAAGGAACGTCGGGATATCCCGCTCTCTCAAAAGCTTTACGCATTAAGTTTATGTAGTTTGAGTCTCTGCATCCGCCGCCTGACTGGGTGATGATCATCGCAACTTTATTGGGATCGTATTTACCGCTCTCCATCGTTGCAAGCATCTGTCCCGTGATAAGCGAGCAGGGATAACAGATATCGTTGTGTACGTATTTAAGACCTTTCTGAATTACATCGGGTCCTTCGTTTTCCATAAGTTCGACACTGTAACCGACTCTCTGGAATACAGGTCTTAAGAGTCTGAAATGTATAGGACACATCATTGGAGAAAGGATCGTATAATCCTTCTTCATCTTTCTGGAAAACATTATCTTTTTAACGAAATGAGGACTCTGATTGTTGTTGCTCATCACTTGCCCTCCTTTCCGGATTCAATTGCCGCGATAAGAGAACGAAGTCTTATCTTAACGGCGCCAAGGTTTGTAACCTCGTCTATCTTTATCTGGGTGTAGAGTTTTCCTCTGCACTCAAGTATCTCTCTTACTTCATCTGTTGTGAGCGCATCGAGACCGCAGCCGAACGATACAAGATGAACCATATAAAAATCAGGTGTATCCGCCACGTATTTGGCCGCAGAGAAAAGTCTCTGGTGGAATGTCCACTGAGCTATGATATTCGTATTAAACTTAGGCACTTTATACGATACGCAGTCTTCGCTGACCACCGCAAATCCGAGTCCCGCGATAAGCTTATGGATACCGTGGTTGACTTCGGGATCGGCATGGTAAGGTCTGCCCGCAAGAAGGATGATCTTCTTTCCTTCTTCCTTCGCTCTCTTAATGATCTCATCGCCCTTTGCTCTTACTTTTGATACATAATTACCGTACTCAGTGTAAGCCGCATCACAGGCTTTCTTAATCTCCGATTTGGTGAAGTTTGTATTTAATCTGTTCTCAAGGATAGCCTTTATCTTCTCGGGGAATTTGCTTCTTACGTGAGGTCCCACATAATCGCAGATATATGTGATATCGCCGAAATTGACGGTATTTGCATTGATCACTTCGGGGTATCCGGAGATAACGGCACAGTTGTAATTCTTTCTTCCCTTATGCTCGTCAAAATGATAAGTCATACCGGGATAAAAAATAACATCAACACCCATCTCGATAAGAGTCTGGATATGTCCGTGCATCATCTTTGCAGGGAAACATACAGTATCCGAAGGGATGGTTCCCTGACCCTTTATGTACATCGCTCTGTTAGAGAAACCGGATGTTTTTACGGTGTATCCGAGCGACTTGAAAAACGCATACCAGAAAGGAAGCATCTCGTACATATTCATCGCAAGAGGGATACCGATCACTTTGTTTCTGTCCGATTTATCGGACATATTGTTCTTTGAGGCATCAGCATTTTCCGCTTCGTCTTTTACATCGGAATACTCTTTAAGAAGTGATATTTTATACTCATATACATTGAGTGAATCATCCTGCGCTTTCTTTGTAACAGGCTTTTCACAGCGGTTTCCGCCGATGAACTTTCTGCCGCCGCTGAATGTATTTACTGTAAGCTGACAGTGGTTGTTACAGCCGTTACATGTAACGCTCTTTACATCATATGAGAATGTCTTTAACTCTTCGCTCGATATTACGCCTTCGTAATCCTCGGCATGTCTGCCGCCTTTTCTTACATACAGTTCTTTTGCATACAAAGCTGCGCCGTAAGCACCCATCATTCCGGCGATGTCGGGACGGATAACGTTTACGCCCATCTCTTTTTCAAATGCACGAAGAACCGCGTTGTTTAAGAATGTACCGCCCTGTACGACGATCTTCTTACCGAGTTCATCCGCGGAGTGTACACGGATAACTTTATAGAGTGCGTTTTTGATAACGCTTATCGAAAGGCCCGCAGAAATGTTCTCAACGGTAACGCCTTCTTTCTGAGCCTGCTTAACCGAAGAGTTCATGAATACGGTACATCTTGAGCCGAGATCCACGGGGTTGTCTCCGAAAAGTCCGAGGTTTGCGAATTCCTCGATACCGTAGCCCATTGAAGAAGCAAAAGTCTGAAGGAATGAACCGCATCCCGAAGAACATGCTTCGTTTAAGAAGATGTTGTCGATCGCACCGTTTCTTATCTTAAAGCACTTCATATCCTGTCCGCCGATATCGATGATGAATTCGACATCGGGAAGGAAGAATTTGGCTGCTGTAAAATGCGCGACCGTTTCAACCACACCGTATTCGATATTGAGTGCGGCTTTTATCATATCTTCGCCGTAACCCGTAACGGCACTTGATGCGATGTGTGCCTTCGGATAACGCGAATACATTTCTTTTAATGAATCAACGACAACGTCGATGGGCTTACCCTGATTGGATTCGTATCTTGAATAAAGGATCTCGCCCTTGTCGTTTGTAAGAATGACTTTGAGTGTCGTCGAACCTGAATCGATACCAAGGAACGCTTCGCCTTCGTATGCGCTTCCTTCTATTCTCTCTACCTTGTCTTTTGCATGACGCTCAACGAATTCGTTGTATTCGTCATTGTTCTTAAAGAGAGGTTCGAGCGACGAGATCCTGATGGAATCTTTTGAATTGGTGATTATATCGAGAGCGGCGGAAAGGTCTACCGCATCGGATGCATAATAAGCTGCGCCCATGGCAACAAAAAGAAGGGAATCATCAGGACATGTTCCCTCGCATTTAAGCGCCTTGTCAAACGCAAGTCTCAATTCGGACATAAATGTGAGCGGTCCGCCGAGATAAACGATCTTTCCTTCGATGGGATGACCCTGTGCAAGTCCCGTGATCGTCTGGTTAACGATAGCCGCATAGATACTTGCGGATATATCTTCTTTTCTCGCACCCTGATTAAGAAGGGGCTGAATATCCGTCTTTGCGAATACACCGCATCTTGAAGCGATGGGATAGATCTTGCCCGCATTTTTTGCAAGCTCGTTCATCTCATCCGCAGATACCTGCATGAGCGATGCCATCTGATCGGCAAAAGCACCCGTACCGCCGGCACAGGTTCCGTTCATTCTGACTTCGAGATTACCGTTTAAGAAAAGGATCTTGGCATCTTCACCGCCAAGTTCGATAACAACATCCGTATCGGGAAGTCTCTTGGAAATGGCTACTTTTGTAGCATAAACTTCCTGTACGAAAGGAATTCCCGCCTTCTCGGCAAGTCCCATTCCGGCCGATCCGGATATTGCACATATAACGGGTTCTTTTATCTCGAATTTATCGATCAGACCTTTTATTACTTCCTGTGTTTTTTCCGTTATGAGCGTGAAGTGACGCTCGTAACTCTTGTGTATTAAATTACCTTCATCATCGAAGACCACCGACTTGATCGTCGTGGATCCGATGTCTATACCAATTTTCACGATACTGCCTCTGAATATATATATTCATATCCTGCGATCCGACATTTTCAGTGTCCGGATGCGAAGATATCTTTTTACATAAATCTCTTCAAATATTTAAGATAATGGAATCCGATATTCGACCACTTGAATCCGAGCGAAGAAAGCACACCGGTAGTGTACGAATTGCTGATCGGAACATTTCTCGATTTTGAAGCTATGGAACTGTAGAAGGAAAGAACCGCAACGTCCTTGTCATTGATCTTCTCGCGAAGGAGTTTGTCAAAGATCTCTCTGGGAACGCTCTTACACTTAAACAGCAGTTTGTTCGCAAGCTTTTCGATAGTGAACAGATGAGGATTGTACAAATGATAGATATTGTTGATCCTGTTGTGCAATACGAGTTTTACGTATGCGTTTGCGCACTCGTCGACAGCCGTGAAATCCATCGGGAATTCCGCGATCTCGGGGCTGTATAAACCTGCTTTGAAAAGGCCTCTGGCTCTTCCGATAAATCCGTTGTCTTCAGCGTTCTTCTGGAACATACCGTCAGACATTCTCCATGTCAGATTGCCTATTCTGTAGATATTGACTTTAAGGCCTTCCTCTCTTGCAAGAAGAACGGCTTCTTCAGCTTTGTATTTGGAATGGATGTATACGTTCTGCACGTACTTCTGTCCGATGTCCAGAACGAATTCATCAAATATCCTGTCGGTCTTCGGGATGGCAACAGTACCTACACCGTTTACCGATGCGGTGGATGTATAGTGAAGCACCGCTCTCGCATCCTTACAGAAGTTGATAACGTTCTGGGTACCCCATACGTTCGTTCTCTCGAAGTCTTCGTAATGACCTGCGTGATGAACGTTTGCTGCGGTATGGATGACCGTATCGACCTTTCTTACAAGGATGGAATATTCGACATCGTTAAGTCCGAAATGCTCTGCTTCGATATCTCCCTTAACGACTTTGTAATTAAAGTATTTGTATTCCTTGGGGAAGTAACGTCCGAGAGTCTGTCTTAATCTCTCTTCGTTTCTTACAAGACATACGACCTTAACTTTGTTTCTTAATAACTCTCTTAAAATATGCGCACCGAGGAAGCCTGTGGCACCCGTCAGGAATACGCACTTATGCTGGTTCTTATATAATACGTTCGAATTCTTAAGGATGATCGAGTTAACGTCGACCTTGTTCTCTTCTTCAATGAATTCGTTGCTTCCCGCCATGTATTTTGCAAGCGATTCAACGGTAGGATATTCGTAAAGTTCCTGTGCGTTGATACCGATCGTTGCAGCAAGTTCAAATGCCGAAAGCGAATCGCCTCCGAGATCAAAGAAATCATCATAGATACCGACTCTCTTCGCAAGGATCTGTTCGAATGCGCTTACGAGTTTTTCCTCGGTAGGATTGGTCGGAGCAACATATTTGACTTCATTTTTAACAAGCTGGTTTTTAACCATTTCCAAGAGTTCGTGACGCTTGATCTTAAGTGTCGTCGTTCTCGGGAAATCTCTGTGTGTAAAGCTTATGAACGTGATCTTTTTATATGCGGGCAGCGATTCGTTGATCTTCTTTATCGCTGTCTCGATCGCTTTCCTTTTATCCTTGTCGCCGGGATTTTCGGGTAAAACAAGTGCGCAGAGTCTGCCCTTGTCGCCGTAAACGAACGAAGATTTAACACCTTCGATCACATTGATCTTCTCTTCGAGTTCTTCGGGATAAATGTTTTTACCGTTATCGAGGATGATGACATTTTTGCTTCGTCCTGTGATAAATACAAATCCTTCATCATCTATATATCCCAGGTCGCCGGTATAAAACCACCCGTCTTTTATTACTTCGTTGGTCGCTTCCTCGTTTTTGTAATATCCGAGCATAACGACATCGCCCTTAACGACTAGTTCGCCGTTAACGGTCTTTACTTCAACGTTATGAGGCTTTCCGACGGAACCGATCTTGTTTTCGGTAGGACAGTTTGCACATACCAAAGGTGCACATTCGGTCAGGCCGTAGCCCTGGAAAACATTGATTCCGAATTCCGCAAAACATTCTACTATCTCGGGACGAAGTGCGGCACCGCCGACAACCACGTTGTTAAGATTGCCGCCGAATTTATCAAGCAGTGATTTAAATACGGAACGGCGTGCGTCAACACCGACGGTCTTGGCCGCCTTGACAAGCTTCTTACCGGAATTGATCTTTCTTGCGGTCTTGGGATCAAGCATGGAATCCTTGATCTTTTTATACAAAGCTTCGGCGATCGCAGGTACGATCAGAAGAACCGAAGGCTTGAACACATTTAAATTCTTGGCGATATTCTCAATGCTGTCATTGATGCAGATCGTTGCACCGTAGCAGAGAATACCGAGGTTATCTACCGTAAGTTCGAATGTATGATGAATGGGAAGGACACTCATTACAACCTTGGGTCCCGCGAAGTTTGTCGCGAAATCAAGACGGTGGATCTCCTTTAAGTTACTGATGATATTCTTCTGGGATATCATTACGCCCTTGCTCACACCGGTGGTTCCGGAAGTAAACAGGATCTCGCAGAGTTCTTCGGGATCTTTTTCGGGAAGTTCGACTTCTTTTGTCTTAAACATACCCGCAAATTCCTCGTTCTGCATGCAGTTTATATTGACGAGTTTTTTGATACCTCTCTTGGCTTCTTTGGCAACGGTCTCGAACTCTTCATCATAAAGGATCGTCGTAACGTCACCCGCTCTGAAAAGGAACATCATCTCATCTTTAAGGAGCATCTTGTCAATGGGGATAACTATATTTCCGCTTAAAATGACAGCAAGAAAAGACACAATCCATTCATAGCTTGTGCTTCCCAAGATCGCGATATGTTCGGAATTTAAACCTTTGTTTACCAGCGCCGAAGCAAGTCCGTAAACATCTCTTTTAAGATCTGCGTACGTTCTGTCTTCGATCGTCTCATCGCGAAAAAAACGATAAGCGATATTCTCGGAATATTTTCCGCAAACATCATCGACAAATTCTTTTATTGTGTTAAAGTTATCACTCATTCCCATCCGCCCTTAATTTACATATCAAGTTTAAATACTCTCGCAAAATTCTTATAAAGGATCATTTCCCTGACATCTTCAGAAAGTTGTAATTTACTGAATCTTTCGTATTCCTTCTTTGGATTCCACATGGGAAAATCGCTTCCGAAGAAAAATCTGTCGGGGCCGAAATGATCGATAAATCTTTCGGCAGTTGCAGTGTCTATCATAAATAACGAACTTGATGTGTCGTAATATACATTATCAAGCTGAGGATTGTGGAAGGAATCCTTCCATCTTCTGTATCCTCCGAAATGTGCTCCGATAACGGTTAATTCAGGAAATTCTCTCGCAACTCTTACCATTTTTTCGGGAGCTGAAAAGTCATATCTGTCATCACCCATATGGAAAAGAACGGCAAGTCCTTCTTCAGCCATGGCCTTATAGATAGGAAATGCTTTAGGATCATCGATATCGTAGCGCTGCATGTCATTGTGGAATTTAACGCCTTTAAGTCCCATTTCCTTGACACGTGCAAGTTCTTCTTTGTAATTGTCGTAATCTTTATGCATTGCCGCAAATCCGATAAGATTCGGATGTTTTGCAACTTCGCCGCCGATGAAATTGTTGATGCTTTCCACCTGTGCGGGTGAAAGTGCCGAAGAGCATACAAGCGTATAAGACGTTCCAAGCTCCTCTTCGCATTTAAGAAGGCTTTCCACGGATGCATCCGAGCTCATCGGGATCCCGTAAAAATCACCTATCGATTCCGAAGCTTTAAAAGCTATCTTTGTAGGAAAGATATGTGCATGAGCATCAATTATCTTCATTTTTTTCTACTCCTTTTTGGGATTTGCCGAACAAAAGATCAAAATCTTCTTCTTTGTAAACGAAAAACATAGAGATTATAAGCAGTGCAAATCCTACGGTCACAAAACTGTCTGCGACGTTGAATACCGGGAAATTAATGATTTCGACATAGATCATGTCAACAACATATCCGTGGAACAGTGTTCCTCTGAATATTCTGTCTATAAGATTTCCGATAGCGCCGCCGACCAAGAATATAAGGCATATTCTTGCAAGAATGTATTTCTTTTCGAAAGGCAGTTTGTAATAAAAATAAACAAGTGCCGCGATAACGATGGGGGTAAGGATGATGAACAGAACCTGTTTGTTCTGAAGCATTCCCCACGCCATGCCTTCGTTTCTCACGAAAAATATCTTTAATACTTTATTGATAATATAAAACCCGTCAGTGTCTTTTACATATAAAAGAGTAAGGTATTTGGTCCACTGATCGAGTGCCACGATCCCGATTATGGAAATAAGCGGGATTATGAATTTTTCCAGTGCTTTTTTCATCTGTAAGATCCTTTTAAAGTTTATAAAATATTGATTCCGTTTTCTTCGGCAATCTTATAAACTTCCTCAGGCCAGATTGAAGACTGTACTTCGCCGATATGTGCTCTCTGTAAGAAGAACATACAGATTCTTGACTGTCCGATACCTCCGCCGATCGTGTAAGGAAGTTTCTTATCGAGGATAGCTTTCTGGAAAGGCAGGTTCATTCTTTCCTCGCAGCCGCTCTTCTTTAACTGATAAACGAGTGAATCCTCATCAACTCTGATACCCATGGATGAAAGTTCGAGTGCACCGCCGAGGATGGGATAATAAACAAGGATGTCTCCGTTTAATTTCCAGTCATCATAGTCGGGTGCTCTGCCGTCATGAGGCTCGCCGTTTGCAAGATCGTCACCGATCTGCATAAGGAATACAGCACCTTTTTCTTTTGTGATAAGGTTTTCTCTTTCCTTGGGAGTCTTGTCGGGATACATTTCCTCGAGTTCCTTTGTAGTGATAAAGGAGATCTCGCCCGGAAGGAACGGATCCATGAAATGATATTTGCCGCACATATAGAATTCCGTCTGCTTGATAGCCATGTAAATCCTGAATACGGTTTCTTTTAATGTATCGATGTTTCTTTCTTCTTTATCGATGATCTTTTCCCAATCCCACTGATCGACATAGATCGAATGAAGGTTGTCTGTATCTTCATCTCTTCTGATGGCGGTCATATCGGTATAGAGACCTTCGCCTTTTTTAAAGCCGTATTTGGCAAGAGCCATTCTCTTCCACTTTGCAAGTGAATGAACCACTTCGACTTCGGCATCGTTATATTCCTTGATACCGAAAGTAACAGGTCTTTCAACACCGTTTAAGTTATCGTTAAGACCGCTTGAAGGCCATACGAATAAAGGTGCGGAAACTCTGGTCAGATTAAGTGCATCAGCCAAAGCTCTCTCGAAATAGTCTTTAACTTCCTTGATAGCAACTTCTGTTTCTTTGATTGTCTGAGGGGATTTGTATCCCTTCGGTACGAAAATGTGTTCCATTTCTTTATACTTCACTTTCTATGAGTTTATTTTACAAACTTAGCAATCTATTATATACCTTTTTTGCCCTTTTTTCAATGGATTCGACAATTCCGGCAATTTGACAAAATCAATATCAGGCAGTGCGAATGCGCTAGTCTCTAAGGATCACTTTCATGTCTCTTATAAAGCGTTCCGCGCTCTCAAGCAGTTCTTCCTCATCACGCTCGGGCAGTCCGCAGACTTTGTAATGAAGTTCGAATCCCGGTGTCGTTCCGTTCATGAATCTTATCTGATAAGGACAGTTGTTTATGAAATCGACGAGTTTGTCGGGGTCGACCTTTGCTTTGGGATAAAGATCGACTCTTATCTTTCCCTCGGAACCACGGATATTCGTTACGTATTCGTCTCTTGCATAACTCTTTAAAAGAGCAAGTCGAAGAAGGAAATCCGCCTGCTTCGGAACGGTACCGAATCTGTCTGTAAGTTCCTCGCACATCTCGTCGTAATCGACTTTTCCGTTGATCGAGGCGATGCGCTGGTACATGATAAGCTTTTCGTTCTCGTTGATGATATATTCGGGAGGCATATAAGCATCGATGTTAAGATCGATCCTCGTGTTGTAATCCTCTTTCTTTTCTTCACCCTTCGCTTCGATCACGGCCTCATTTAACATCTTGCAGTAAAGTTCGTATCCTACCGCTTCCATATGGCCGGACTGCTTGAATCCGAGAAGGTTTCCCGCACCTCTTATCTCAAGGTCCCTCATGCTTATCTTAAATCCGGAGCCGAGGTCGGTGAATTCCCTTATGGCTTCAAGGCGCTTTTCCGCGATCTCGCTTACGACTTTGTTCTGCTGATACATAAGGAACGCGTATGCCGTTCTGTTGCTTCGTCCTACTCGTCCTCTTAACTGATAAAGCTGCGCAAGGCCGAATCTGTCGGCATTGTCGATGATGATCGTATTTACGTTCGGGATATCAAGACCTGTCTCGATGATCGTCGTGGAGATGAGTACATCGACTTCTCCGCGGATAAATTCGTACATGATGTCTTCGAGTTCGCTCTCGTTCATCTGGCCGTGTGCGTAACGGATCCTGGCTTCGGGCACGAGTTTTTCTATCGTTTCCGCGACAAGATGGATATCCCTTACCACGTTATGCACAAAATAAACCTGGCCGTGTCTCGCTATCTCACGGTTGATGGCTTCTCTTATGAATTCTTCGTTGTATTCAAGGATGAATGTCTGGATCGGAAGTCTGTCAACGGGCGCTTCTTCAAGAAGAGACATATCCCTGATGCCCGTAAGGCTCATGTGAAGCGTTCTCGGGATGGGAGTCGCGGAAAGCGTTAATACATCCACATCTTTTCTTAACTTCTTGATCTTCTCCTTGTGACCGACGCCGAAACGCTGTTCCTCATCGATGATAAGGAGTCCCAGATTCTTTATCTCAACGTCTTTTGACAAAAGACGGTGTGTTCCGATAACGATATCCACCTGACCTTCTTTTAATCGTTTTACGGTCGCACGCTGCTGCGTCGCACTTCTGAAACGGCATAAAAGTTCTATCGATATCGGA
>JAEEGK010002943.1_pt1 | contig 42675 bp, 30 predicted proteins | sample 8958771 | NCBI WGS metagenome assembly JAEEGK01 (sample SAMN16246547, study PRJNA631951) | gut metagenome | biome: gut microbiome; feature: rumen; material: SC-attached | host: Bos | place: Iran: Karaj | collected 2018-10
AATCATTTAAATAATAAATAAAATATATTTTATGATTCTTCAAATCAAATTCAAAATAAATGAATAAAATATTTTTTATACTTTTTTAAAATCTAAATAAAGATACAATAAAAATAAATAAACAATTAATAAAAAGAATGAGTAATATAACAAATAATTTTCTTAATTCAAAGATATAAAAAAAATTAGGGACTTATAAAAAAATAAATTTTATAAAAAAATAAATAATATATAGAAGAAAAAGATATAGAAATAATATATTATTCATTATTTGAGAAAAATTATCATAATAAAGATAAAAATTGAATAAATAGGAGCAACAATGAGAATATAAACACTTTAAGTACTATAATTTATTTACTTTAATTATAAAAACACAATTTTTTTAAAATTTTTATTTTAAATTTATTATTTTACTTGAAAATAATATTTAATAAATCATATTTAATGTCATATTTAAATACAATTCAAATTCAAAATGATGAAAGTGCAATGAAAGAAGAATATAAAATTAAAAGTTTATACCTTGCTAAATGTGCCCATGAAATTAAAAATATTCTTATATCAATTATAAGTTTTATAGAAAATAGTAAAATAACAATTGAACCATACTTAAATGTATATAATAATTATCATAATAATTCTAATAAAAAAAGAGAAACATTGTCACCTGAATCTAGTAAATTTTTCTTAAAATCTTTATGTGATTTTGGAATGAGTTTAATTTTAGATATTAATAGATTATCAAAAGAAGAAACTAAAAGATCAAATTTTCAAGAAGAAAAAAATGAAAAATTTAACCCAGTTGAAGCTTTAAATTTCTGTGTTCAAATGTTTGAATCAAGATGTTTATTTGAGAAAAAAAATATAAAAATAAAAACATCATTTAAAATACCAAATAATAAAATTATAAATTCCATTAATCAAGTAAAATTCAAACAAGTAATAATAAATTTATTATCAAATTCATATAAATTCACAATTAGAGGTTACATTAAAGTTTCAGCAGAAAAAAATAATAATAAAATAAAAATTACAATTTCAGATACAGGGGTTGGTTTTGAAGATAGTGAAATGGAAGATTTTAATATGCCTTTTCATTTAATTAAAAATAATCAATATTTAAATAAAAATGGTTCTGGATTAGGATTATGTATTACTAAAGAAATTTTAAATAATTGTGGTTCTGAATTAAAATTTGAAAGTAAAAAAGGAATAGGAAGTAAATTTTGGTTTGAAATTGATGACAGTAATATTATTATTGACCCAACTTTAATTTTAAGTAAAAATTTTAAAGACTTAATTAATGATATTAATCATGGAATTAAAGATAAAAATCAAACTATTAAAACTATTAAAACTGGTTTCTTTTCTGAAAAAACAGAAAGTGATTTTTCAAATATTAAATTTGTAAAAGATAGTAATTTAAAGGAAAATTCTTATAAAACACTACAATTACATAAAAGGAAAAAACATAGTAGTAATTTAATGATTGGGAAGAATAGTGAAATACTTTCAAAAAATAATAAATTATTTATAACTAAAAATATGTTGGATTATAGAATGAGAAATTTAACCTCAACATTATGTCCAAGAGCATTTACATTATCAAATGATTTTAAAACTGTAAATAATACTGCTATTTTATTAAATAATTCTTTAAAAACTTATAAAATTTTAATTTGTGATGATGATAGATTAACAGCTTTATCAACACAAAATTCAATTTTAAAATATTTTAAACAAAATAATAATAAATCTCCACCAGATATACTTTTTGCCCAAAATGGAATTGAATGTTTATATGTTATATATTCAAATTTTATAAAAGAAAATGCAGTACATTTATTATTAATTGATAAGCATATGCCTTTTATTGATGGAGTTACAACTTGTACTTTATTAAAAAATATTATTGAACTAAATGATATTAAAATTTATATGTTAAGTTCAGATGTAGAAATGAATGAATGTAAAATTGATGGTTTTTTTGAAAAACCTATTTCTAACAATGCCATTCAGGAAATTGTTAAAATTTTATATGAAGAATGAATTATTATATTTTTTATTATATAGATAATATTTAATGTCTTATATTAAATTTATTTTGTGTATTGATTTTACTTTTATAAATAAAATAATGATAATTTAGATAATTTTATTAAAATCCTTTTTTTATATTATTTTTTTTGGTTGACATGATTTTTCATATTTTAACAATATATGGAAAAAAAAATTTCTCAAATCTACAATAATAAATCAGAAGAAATAATAGATTTAATATATCATCAAATAATTTAATAAATAATAAAATTCTATTAATTTACAGAATTGAAAGTTTAGTTAATAATTAATATAAATTTAATAAATGTTATCAAAATTTATGATAATACTTTTTATATTTATTTTTTGTTTAATTTTCTTTAAATGATAAATAATGAACAAAAATCATTGAAAGAATCAAATATTGATGAAATATTAATAACAGAAGCATCAAAAGATATTATTCAAATTATAAAAAACCCAAGAAGCATTAAAAATATGACTCCATATGAATTTAATAAAATATTAGAATCATATCAAATAAACAAAAAGGATGAAAAATTAAGAAAAATAAATTTAATCTATTTAGGTTTACTTCAATTTCATGGTTTAATTCGTTATATGCATTTTCAAGAATTAACTCAAGAAGACATAAGAAAAATGTCATATTTTATTAAACATATATTTATTAAAAAAGGGCAATATCTTTTTAGACAAGGAGATAAATCTGATGCATTATATGGTATAATTAAAGGAATAGTCACTATTAGAGAAGTCCATACAATTGATTTAACCAAAAAATTTAAAAATGAAAAAGAAAAAGATTTTGAAGATGATGATTTTAAAGAAACAAAAGAAAATTTAATACCTTTTGAAGTTTTTATGTCTGATTGTGAAGATATAAGTGATGAAGAAGATGAAAATAATAATAATAATAATTGTAATAATAATAATGATAAAAAAGATAAAAATGATAATTCTATTGCTAATAATGAATTAGAACAAGAATTATTACCTATGGAGGAGAAAAAATTCGAGAAATTTTATCAAAAAAATTTAAAAAGGTTATCAAATAAAACAGAAGAAGATATTGATAAAGAAATAGATTTTAAAATAAAAAAACATTTACTTAAAAAAATAAAATTATCAATAGAATTTAAGGAAAAAATAAGTAAAAAGAAAAAAAAGACAAAAAATCCTCCAATAAAATGTAAAAAATATTATCAAACTCCAACTGAAAAAATAGAAGGAGAAATTTTAGAAAAATTTATAAATGAATTTGAAATAGAAAAGTTTGATATTATAAACGGAATGTGTTTTGGAGAATGGGGATTAGTATATACAATACCAAGAACAACATCAATTTATGCAAAAGAAGATTCTCATTTATTTTATCTTGAAAAACTATATTTCGATAAAATTTTAACTCATATTTTCCAAAGAGCTGATTTAAATAAAGTAAACTTTTTAACTAAAACTCTTCCTATTTTTAAAATAGGAATTAAAGTAGGACATATTTTAACAAAAATAATTCCATTTTTTTTTGAGAAACAAACTATAGTTTATACTCCTTTTGATATTGCTGAAAATTTATATTTAGTTTATCAAGGAGAATGTTCTTCTATTTATTTACCTTTTGCAAAAGAAAAAAAAGATTATTTCGAAAAAATTAGAGATGTTAAGATTATTTCTAAATTTCAGAATGGTGCAATTATAGGTTTTGAAAGTTGTTTAAAAAAAGAAAATAAATATAAAACTGGTTTATTAATAACTAGAGAATATACTACACTTATGAAAGTAAATATTAAATATATTTGCCAATTTTTTCCTAAATTTAAAGAATCTATTATTGAAATTTATAATGAAGAGATAAAGGCTCATCAAAAATTAGAAGAAAATGTTAAATTAGTTAAAGAAAATTATTCTTTTTATGAAAAAATAAAAAATAAAGACATAAAAATAGAAAATTATAATTCAATTATAAAAGATAAAATAAAAATTATTCCCAGGAATAATTTAGGGATTAAAACTTTAAATTTAAAAACTGATTCTATAATAAAGACTTTAAAAACTCAAAAAAAAAATAGTAAATATTTTAATCAATCAAAAGAGAAAGTTAAATCTCGATTTAAAATATATAAGACAAATTTAAATATTTTTCTTTCTTCTTTAGATATAAATAATTTAAAAACAAAAACAAACAAAACATTTTCATCATCTGACAATTTTTTTAAACATAATCAAAATATTACATTTAGTGAAGATAAAAATGTAACCACAATGTATCATAGTGGTGTTCTTGATGGTTTTGTAAATAATAAAAAAAACAATAATAAAAATAAAAAATTAAAATTAATGAGCAAGACAAAGATTGAAAAAAAATTAAAAAATTTACAAAATATAGAAACTGGAATGTTTAGTTTGCCCTTGTTAAATGAATTTCATTTCAATTAAATATAAAATATATATTTTCATAATATATATTAAAAGTTATAATATTTTTTTTAATATTTAAATTTTAATTAATTTTTTTATTCTTTGCTTTTGTTTTTTTAATGAAGCACATCTTATAACAAAAAAACATTGAAAAAACAAAAATAAAACCAATAAAAATAATAAAAATTATACTTTCATAAAAATAAATTTTTCCATTATTATTGTTATTAAAATCATTTTGCATTTCTGATGAAACTTCATTATATATATTGCTAAATTCTTCCATTTGAAAAGCAAATTCATCACTCTCAAAATTGGGAATTTTATCAAAAGAAATTAAATCTATAAATTGTTCATCTAAACTATTTATTAATTCTTTTTTTTTCACTTTTTCTAAAACTTCTTTAGCTAAACTTTCCTTAATTAAAGAATAACAATTTGTTAAACTCATCATTGTAATTTTATATTCAGCATTTTCTATTTCTGAAGAAAAAGATTCAATGATTTTTTTATAATTAAAAGAATCTTGAATCATTCTTAATCTGAAAATAATTAAACAAGCTTTTGCTTTGTTTTTTTTTAATTCAGAATAATTAAATACAAAATTGAATAAGAAAAAATTCAAATAAAATGAATAAATATTCATTTTAAAAATAAATAATTATTATAAAGTAAATTAATTTATTTATTATATTAACAAATAAAAATAATTCCTTAGATAGAAAAGTTAAGAGAAGGATTAGACAAATCAGTATTCATGGAACTTTATTTTATCTAATATTATATTTTATTTATATTCTAATTCTGAAAGTTAAAAAATTGGGAAAACAAATATTTTTGATTAAAATTAAAATTGATTAATTTATCTTTTTAATTTTTATTTTTGATAGAAAATTTAGAGCATAATAATTCAATGTTTTATAAATAAAATGTTAAACGAAATATAATTGTATTTTTAAAAAGAAAAATTAAATTTATTTTCTAGTTTTTTATCTTAAATCTTTTTATTTCAATTCTTAATATGAAAAAAAATAATGTAAATAATATATTTTAAAAACCTAATTTAAAAATAAGGAAACCATATATTTATATATTTTCTACATAAAAAACTTTAAAAAAGAAAAGAAAGCTTTAATCTCAATCATATTATATTGATTAAAAATTAAAAAGAAATTAATTCTTCATTTCACCAAAATATTTAAAATCCTTATTTAATATTTAATTTAAATTAAATTTCAAATGTTTCAATCTCAACAAAAAACTAAATCTTATTACAATATATTTGATAATTATTCAGGAGAATTATCAAAAAATTTTATAGAATCAGAGAAAAAAAAAGACCCAAAATATAAAACAGAATTATGTAAAACATTTACAGAAACAGGAAAATGTCCTTATGGATATAAATGTAGATTTGCCCATGGAAAAGAAGAATTACTTTCAAAATTGATAAATTCAAATTATAAGAAAAAAGATTGTAAAACTTTTTCTGAAATTGGATTTTGTCCTTATGGTTCTAGATGTAGTTTTAGACATGATGAAAGAACAATTAATGATATTCATTTGCCTTTTTATTATATTAATACTTTTATTTATTGTAAACCTTTAAATAGAAGATTATCTGTTTTTGAAAATATAACTTGTGATTATTATAGAGATAATTTAAATGGTATTTTTAATTCTTCTACAAGTACTATATCTAATGATGAAGAAATTGATTTTTCAAAAAAACAAAATAAAGATTTTAATTTAGAAGAATTGAAAGTTGTTTTTTAAAAGTTGATTATTTTTTTTTATTTATTACTTTATTTGTATATGAATTAATTATGTGTTTTGATTAAAGGTATTTTTGAAATTTTTTCCATCTTTTTTGTAAATTTAAATTTAAATATTTTTTATTATTGAAAAATGAAATTTGAATTCAATTATATTTTTTATAATTTATATTATAATTTATAAATTACAATTAAAAATTAATTTAAATTTAAAATGAATTATATAAAGAATCATTCCTATTAAAACTTTAAATTTTTTCAAATGAACATATAGCAAATATTATATAAAATCATATAAAAATATGATTCTTGGAATAATTTATAAAAACATAAATACGATTATTAATATATTACTTTTAATAATATAAAATCAAATCTTTAAGAAAACAATAATTATACTACTAACACTTTTAAATAATATCTAGATTATTTTTTATCATCAATTAAAGTTCAATCAATATTTTAAACATGATAAAATAATTAAAAAGTTTCTGTGCTTTCTAAGAAAATACTAACATAGGAATTGACTGAAAATTTGTATATTACTTCTGTTAAATGAAATATATACTTTTTATGATACAATAAATTTAACAATAAATTCATATATTTCATCATTTATTCTGATTCTTTGAACTCTTTTTTTGTTTATGAATTGAAGGACAAATCCCAAAAAAATCTATTGATAAATAAATAACTAAAAATTAAAATATATACTTTTTTGATAAAAAAACTAATAAAAGAAATTGAATTAATATAAATTCAATACTATTAAATTAAACAAAAAAAAATATAATTAGATTTTTTTGCAAAAAAAAAGTAAAATTAAATAAAAAATAAAAAATTTTACATAGGAGAAAGATTAATATTGTTTCCCGAATTAATAACAGGACTCTTACTTATAGAATTAACATTATTTCTATTATCAACATTAGTTGCAATTAAAATTTGATTTTCTCTATCCAAAATATTTCTAACTTTATCGTCTGCATTTATAACATTTTCAAGTTCTTCCATTAATTCTTTATTACTTTCAGTTAATAAAATAATATGACCTTTAAACTTTTCAATTTCATTTAACAATTTATCTCTTTCATTTTGATATTTCATTAAATTTTTTTTTAAATTATCATCATTTTCATTTAATTGTTTTATTTCTAAATTTTTGGTTCTTAAATCTCTTTGTAAATCATTTATTGTTTGTTCACAATTATTTCTTAAATTTTTTTCTGAATTTAAACTATTAATTGCAAGTTGAAGTTCATTTTGAGTTTTTGATAAATTCTGATTTAATTCATTGTTTTTTGAATCTAAATCAGTTATTATTTTATTTGTATCTTCTAATTGTTTTTTATATTGATTTAAATTTCCTTCTGAAGACTTTAATTTAACATTTAAATTATTATTATCATTTGTAAGTGAATCAACTTGATTTTGGTATTCATTATTACTATTAATAACATTATTCAATGAATTTTCTTTATTTTCTAAATTTTTATTTAAAGCTTCTAAATCTGTTTCTAATTTTAATATATAATTTTCATTTTTTGAATTATTATCATTTATATGATTTATATTTCCCATTAATTCTTTTATTTGTTGATTTAAATCTTGAATTATTGAATCTCTTTCTTTTATTTTTTGATTTAAACAATCTATATTATTACATTTTTCTTCAATATCTTTTATTAATGTATTATTATCATCAAATAATTTTTTGTTTGTTAATTGTTTTTCCTTTAATTCATTTTTTAAACATTCATTTTCCATTTGAAGATCTGTATTTGCTTTTGTTAAACTATCTGTTTTTTGTTTAATTTGATATTCTAAATTAAGTTTTTCTCGTGTTAAAATTTCATTTTCATTTTGAAGTGTATTATATTTTTGTTGTAAGTTATTATAATTATTCATGTTTTGTTCAAGATCGAAAATTTTTGTTTTTAGTTGAGAAATTAAAAATGAATTAGATTGATTATCATCTAATGTTCCACATTGTGTTGAATTCATAAATTTATTTTGAGAAGAAATATTTAAATTGTTAGATATTGAAGAATTTGGGTAATTCATATTTCTATTATAAAAATATGTGTTCTGATTATAAGAGTTCATTTTATTAATTAATATATTAAATTTAGAAAAATATTAAATTTGAATTTTTTCATAAATATAAAGTTTTAATTTTAATTTTTTCTTTTATTATAATAATATGATTATCTATTATAGACATTTAACAATAAAAATATCGATTTGAAAAGTAATTTAATCATATAATTGAATAAATAATGAATTAATTTAATCAATTATCTATCTAAGAATTAATTATATAATTTATTATCATAATCTTTATTTCGAGTAATTAAAATTGATTGTTTGAACATATTTTAATTGATTAAAAAATGAATGAAGAATTTTCAAAATTCAATAGAATGGAAGAGAAAAATCAAAAACAATGTCAAATATGTCTTGAAGATTTTATGAAACAAATAAAATTCCCAAAATTCTTAAATATGCTTCAGAATGTCTTGAATTATTCTCTAAAAAGATAAAACAAAATTCATTTAATAAAAATGAAATAAAATTAATTAAACAAATAAAATAATGATATATATAAAAAGATTATTTATCCTTATGACAGAAAAATCTGACATAATTCATATAATATTTCAGATAAAGAAGAACAAGAAATAATAAATGAAGAGAATTAAAATAAATTAAAAGAACAAATAAATAAATAGAAATAAAATAGTATTATATGATGCCCATAATTTAGATGTTCAAAGATTTAATATAATTAAAAATGATGATAATTTATTCATCAAAAAAACGGAAATTTTCCTTTGGATGTTCAAAATGACTCAAATTCAAGTTTGGGAATAGGTCAAAAAATCAATAATTTGATATAAAAAGGATAAAGGACGAATGATTTAGAATTATTCTGCTTTAAATGTATTAGTTTCCCTTTTTATTATAATACAACATAATTGGTCAAAATATTAAATAAATTCTTTAAAAAATTATATATTTTTTTAATTACAATGAATATTATTACACTATTATTTTTAAAATATGAAATTAACTTTAATATCTTATATTATTATTTTTTTTATTTTTTGGGATGTTAGAATTTTGTCAATTAGTCTTCATTTATTCACAAATCCTAATCAAATATCAAATAATTTTCATCCATTTAGGATAGAATTTGATTATTACCAATTAGAAAGAGATAAAGCTATTGAATATGTAAATTATCTAAAAAATATTTTAGAAAAAACAAAAGAATTTTTCTCTAAATTTATTTATATTAAAAACAACGATCTATTAAAAACATCTTTATTACCAAAAAGTTTCTGTGATTCAAGAATCCAATATTATAATGAAAGTATAAAAGAAGGATTGGATATTGATTTTCTTATATATCCTATTTTATTTAATGTAACAAATTCTAAAATATTGCTATTAAGTAAAATTTGTGCAGAAGAAATTAATAATAAAAGGCCACTTATTGCATCATTAATGATAAATAATAATTTCAAATTCGAAGATGTAGAAGAAGAAGAAGAAGAAGACAAAGATGAATATTATTATTTACAAATAATTCATCATATAACTCATATTATTGGTTTTAATAAAGATACATTCTATAAAGTAAATATATTTATAAATAGAGCATTACGTTTGGATATATTTAAAAATTTAAATGAAAAATCTTTTAATAGTTGGAGCCCTATATCTTTAGAACCACAAAAAAATAATTATGCATTAATAAAACAAGATATAATGTCAAAAAAAACAAATGAGAGAATTCCTGTTTTTTCTTCTCTAACTTTATCAATATTACAAAGCACAAAGTTTTATAAAATTAATTTATCTTTATGTGGATGTTCAATGAATGGAAATTGTGAATATTTTAGACATCCTATTAGTATTTCTTTTCATCAAAACTTAAATGAAGATTTAAATCATTATTGTTATTTAAATAAAAATATTCATTCAAAATGTCATATTATGAATAATACTTTTGTCCCAAGAATAATACCTAAAAAAGTTAATCATAATCAATATAATAATTATTTAAATGGAAATCATTGTTTAAATAAATTATTATTTTGGGAAAGTACAATTCCAAATATTGATATGCCTCAAATAATTAATTTATTATATCCAAAAGAAGATGGAAAATGTAAAAATCCACAAAGAACTCTTTTTTTTTATTACCCAGATAAATTAAATGTAACAAATAGTGAATTAAAAGATTATAAGATAGAACCATATATAATATATAATAAAGATATGATAGTTTATCATACCTATATGAAACTGAATGATCGTTATAGCTTTTATGAATTAATGGATTTTAATGGTATTCCTTTCAGTAATAATTACTTTTTATCTAATTTTATTTCATTTAATTATAAAGCTGAAAAAGTTGAAGAAGTCGTTGGTTCATTAGGAAAATATCAAGTATATAATAATATTGTTAATTCAAAATATTTATATGCTAATAAAGCTGTATTTTATAAGAGTTATAGAAAAATAAAGAATAAATTTCCAAATGATTTTAATTTTTATCCTGAATCATATGTTTTGCCAGAAGATAAAGAAATAGTAAAAGAAAAATTTAGCGATTATAAACAAAAAGAAAATGATTTATGGTTATTTAAACCACCTAGAGGAAGTTTAGGATTAGGAATTAAATTATTAAAAAATTTAGATGAATTTTTAAATTCTGCTTTTATTTCTAAATACATAACAAATCCTCTTTTATTAAATGAAAAAAAATTTCATATTAGATTATATGTTATTGTCACAGGTGTATTACCATTAAAAATATATATTTTCGATAAAGGGCAAATTATGCAAGCATCTTCTAAATATCATTACGATTTAGAACATATTGGACAAGCAACTTCAATGTTAACAAATAATCATCAAAATTTTAAAAAACCAGGATTTAACAATAATGTAACTTTTGATGGTGAAGAAGGAAGTGAATGGACAATTTCAACTTTTGGTAAATTTATAGAAAGAAGAGGAGGTAATTGGACTAAAATGTGGGAAGAAATAAAAGATATTTCAATTAAAGCTATTATGATATGTTATGGTGAAATTCAAAAAAATATATTGGAAAATTATGTTCATTTAAGAAGCAACAATCTTTTTCATAGATATGGATTTGATATAATGATTGATAATGATTTGAAACCTTGGTTACTTGAAATTAATTCAAAACCATCAATGGAATTATATAATATAATAAATGTGTATAATAAAATACTAGTTGAAGCAGATAGGATTAATTTAATTGGTATGGTTCCTTTTAATCATTATACTCAAGAACCTTTAGATAAAGAAATGATTTATAAAGATAAAGTAGATGAAGCTATTCAACATACTATTTGTGAATTTGAAAGACCTCATGGAGGATTAGAAAGAATTTTTCCTGTTAAAAAAACATTAAATTATTATAAACAATTTATCGAATATCATGATGAATATAATAAAGCTCTTTGGAATTTAATTGAAAATAATGAAATTTAAAAAAGAATTAATATTTAATAATTATTTTTTATAATGATTTTTTTATTTATATTCTTCATATTTACGATTCAATTGAGTTATAAATGATTTAGTTATTTGTTTATATTAAATTTCTTTGAATAAAATATAGATTTTCGTTTATTTAAAAATCACAATATTTTAGTTTATTTTTAATTCTTTATGATTCTAAGAGTGATATAATTTAAATCAAAAATTGAATTTGAATTCTTCTTTTAATCTAAAATTTATTCTTTAAAAAAGAGAACAAAAGTTCTCATTTTAAGAATACAACATTGAAGATCACAATAAATATTAAAAAATTTGAATTAAAGCTTTTTCCAACAATTAAAGGATTATATGTAGAAATAATTAGATTATAATTAAACAATTACTCATTGATAATTTAATTTTTTTTCATTTTATATTCTTTATAATAATTTTAAGATATTTTCTTTCAAATTTAAAAATTTTGAAGTAAGGTTTAGTGAGTATTTCAATTTCTTTTAATTACATTTTTTTTTATGAAAAAAAATAAATTAAATTAATAATGAATTATATATTAATTTTTTATAGAAGAAAAAAAATTAAATAATATAAATTTATATTTTAAATTTTATCTAAATTAATAAATTGAACAATATTATAATAAAATATCTCATATTTTATTTAATTATTATATAATTCGAATTAATAATACCTTTTTTAAATTTTCCAATCAATTTAAATCCAGAATTATGAAAATATATTCCATTTCCATCTAATAAATCATTTTTAAAATTACCTAAATATTTATTATCATTATTGAAATATAAAATCCCTTTTCCCTCTCTTCTATTATTTTTAAATTTTCCTTCATATTTATTCCCATTATTAAAATAAAATATTCCATAGCCTTCTTTTTTATTATCATGTATTTCTCCTTCATACTTTTCTCCATTAAAATAGTTAATTATCCCATATCCTTCACAAATATAATTTTTAAATTCTCCTTCATATTCAGTACCGTTATTAAAGATAATTTTCCCTATTCCTTCTATTTTATCTTCTTTAAATTCTCCTTCATATTTATCTCCATTATCCCAATAATAAATCCCATATCCACTTTTTAAATTATTTTTCCATTCTCCTTCATATTTATTTTTGTTAATCAAATAAATTCCATATCCATTGTTCTTTTCATTTGTAAAAGTTCCAATATATTGATTCCCATTTGAATAATTTAAAATTCCTTTTTCTCTTAAACTATTTTTGAATAAACCTATAAATTTGTCTCCATTTTTAAAATAATAAGAGCCTATTCCTTCCATTTTACTATCTTTTAATTTACCTTTATATATATCACCATTATTAAAATATAATATCCCATTTAATTCATTATTGATATAATTTCCAACGAATTTCTTTCCATCATTTAAATAAAAAGTTCCTTTTCCTTCATTAATTCCAAATTCCCCATCCAATACAGTTCCATTTTGACAATATAATATTCCTTTTCCATTTTGATTTTCTTTTGTGATTAATTGTCCTTGATACAAATCTCCGTTATTAAAATAAATATTATTATTAAGTGATAGTGAGTGATTTATTTTAACTATTCCTTCTTGAAAATAATATTTTCCTTGATCTACTAATAATCCTTTTTTCCATTTTGTTACCCATTTATCTCCTTTTTTAAAATGAATAATCCCTTTACCGTTTTCCATATTATTTTCCCATTTTCCTTTAAATTTATCTCCATTAGTAAATTTATTTCTCCTTTTCCATGTTTAATATAATTCTTTAATTCTCCTTCATATTCTCCATAAAAAAAATTCATTTTTCCAAAACTAAAAAATTTAAGTTTTTAAATTCTTACTTTACATTTTTCTCTATAGTTTCTTGCTCAAAATTTAATTCTGAAGAATCTAAAATATTATTTTTTTTTTCAAAAATTTCTGGAAATTTTAAATCATTTTTGAAATTTATTCTTTTATATTTTAAATTCAATAGATTTTCAATACTTTCGACATTTATACATTTTTTGTTATTTATCTTTTTTGAAATTATTAAATTTTCAAAAAAATGAATCTCTAATTCAGTATTTTTCTTAAATTCAAGGAATTTTAGTTGAAATTTTTTTATATAATTTTCAATTTCAATAATAATATCATTTCTTTCTTTTTTAATTTCTTTAAATTTGTTTTCAATAATTTTTATTTTTTCAATCCATGAAAAATAGTCAAAATTTGATATATAACATAAATCATGATTTAGATGATAATTAGGACATTTTATACATAATGGTAAATTACACTTTTTACAATACCAAGTGAATAAAAAAAAATGGGAAGAACATATTGAATTATATTCATTTACCTCTGTAATCTTTTTATGATTTAAAAAATAGAAATTAATAAGACATTTATTACATATTGCATTATTACAATTATAACAATAATTCATTTTATCATTTAGTCTATTACAATATTTACAAACCATTGTTTCGATTGAACATTGTTTTGATTGATTTAAAAATTCTGATAATAGTAATTGCCCTTTATGATTTTTTCTACATTTATATTGAATGTAAATTTCATTGTTTATTTTATAATTTTTACTCCAAATAAAGAAATTTCAATACATTCTGGACAATGTAAATATACTCTATCATTATTAGTATCATCTAAAATTCCTTTTTCCAATTCAAAATAATTTTCCATTTATAAATTTTAAAAAAGTAAATTACCACAAAATTATTTTTAAAGTTAAAAACTATTTTCAATAAAATAATTAATAATAATAATTAAATTTAATTGTATTATTCCCATTTTTTTCAATCATAAATATTTTTTTTTAACAAATAAATTATCATTTAGAAATTATTATTTTTTAAATTAAGTCATGAATATTATTTTAATTTGTATATGGTTTTTGATGAGAATTTTTGCAACAATCATATAATATATCTTTCTGAAACATTCAAATAAAATAAGGATATGTTTCATATATTATAAATAAAAATAAATTTCATTGTATATTTTATATTATATTGAATGACGACATATTTTATTAATGTTATAAGAACAAAAAAGATTGAAGATAGTAAATTTTATATATATTTTTATGCCCTTGAAAAAATATCTATAGTCAAACAAAAAAAGTAGTAAAAAAAATTTTTGTAGAATATTTTTGTTTTTCCATCATATAATAGTTTGTAAATATAAATTTATAATTACCTCTTTACTATTATTCTTTTGTTATTCTATTTAAAAATTGATGACTATTTTTATCTAAATTTTTTTATTTTTTAGATTTTTGATTTATAATCTTATTCACCGGATATTTTTGAATTAAAGCTTTAATATATTTTTCTTTATTGTTTAATTATTATCAGCAATAATTCATGTCTTTTAAAAAAATTTCAAGAAAAAATACTCTTTTATTTTTGAAATTTTAATCAAGAAACACTATAATGAGGATAAATTAAATGTAAATATAATATATTCAAAGAATTTCAGAATTGTAAAGGGTGAATAATTTTATTTGCAAAATAAAATAATTCAAATGATCATCTTAGAAATAATAACTTAAAATTTCCTATTTGATAAAGAGAAATACAATACCAAAATAAATAATTATGATTTGAAAACAAAAAAGAAAAAATCAAAAACAAAATAGACTTCAAAATAATTGAAAAGATATATCAAATTAAAAAGAAATAAAATCAAAAAGTAATTGAAAATATCTGTTATTTGATAATTCAAATTAAAATCCCTATAAGATATTATAAAAACTCAAATCAAAAAAATGAAAGAAGGATATTATAATAAATCTTTTAATAGAGGAAGAAGTGTAATGTTAATTCAATTATGAGAGAAAAACAATAAAATAATGAAAACAAAATCAAAAAAAGAAATAGGTGAAATCCTTAATCATTCTTTTGAAAATTCAGAATAATGAATATAAATTTATAAATTTTAATTACTTTTAAATTTTAAATAATAAAAAATGTCAAATAATCCTGTTTTAATTTTAAAAAAATATTTTTCAACAATTTTAAATTTAAATAAAGAATTACATAATCAAGAAACTTTAATTGAATTTTATAAAATCAAATGCAATAATTTAAATATTATTAATGAAAAGAAAAAAAAAGAAATTGAAGAAAAAGAAAACCAATTAACAGAAATATTTATAACAATGGTTGAAAATGAAAATTTTTTTATTAATGCTTCAGAAATTGAATTAAAAGATATTATTGAAAAAGCTAAAGAAAAAAAGAAAAATTATAATAAAAAGAAAGAAAATTATATAAAAAGTAAAAAAATCTTAGAACAAACTAAAAATGATTTAAATTTAAAAATAAAAGAACTTTCAGCAAAACAATTAGAATCGTTTAATTTAATCAAAGATATTATTTTAAATAATATAAATTTAGAAGATGAAGATAATGAAATTATACAAAAATATGATAAAGAATTGATAAAACAAAATAAAAAATTAATTAAGGATTTAAAAGAAAAATGCTTGGAGTATAAAAATAATATAGATTTTTTAAAAAATGAAATAGACAAACAAAATCAAAAAAAAAAATTAAATGATTCAAAAAAAAAAAGAAGAAATTTATCAAATAAAAAAACATTATCAATATATAAAAATTCATATTTTAATGAAAATAATGAAATATTTAATGATTATTCTCATCTACGAAATTTAAATAAAAGTAAAAATAGCTCTTTAAGTACAATTCCAATTAATAATAATTTATCTTCATTTTTAGAACCTAATCATAATCCAAATTTATCATATAATATTCAAACATCTTCACATTATATGAATACTACAAATGATTCAATCGATAATTTAAAATATTTAAATAAAACTTTTTATTTATTAAGACATAAAAGAATTGAAGATGATTTAAAATATTCTTTAAATATGTCTACTGACCAAATATTAGAAGGAAATTTATGTAATAAACTTTTAAAAAATTATAAAAAAGATTTTAGATTAATTAAATCTTTAAATTCTGAAAAAAATAAATATAAATTTAAGAAGTCTCATTCAATGGAATCTAATTTTAATTATAAAATAATAAAAAACAAAAATCCAGAAATTTTTATTGATGACAAATACATCAAACAAAATTCAATTAATTTAGGAAATGATTCAATTTTCTAATATTAAATTATAAAAAGTAATTAATAATTTATATATTTTTTAATAACAATATATATTAATATTTTAAAATTTTAAAAAATAATAACATTAATAAAGCGGTTCAATAAGTTTTAAATGAAACAAAGAGTTTTAGATAACTTTGTAACATTAAAGAGAAAAAAGACATCAGAAGATACTAAAATTGCAAAACCAGAAGTAGAAAAAATCATTAAAAAAAAACCTCAAAATGAAAATCAAAAAGTAGAAAATAAGATAAATTTACCAAAAGAAACTATTGAAAATCCTCCTTCAAATTTACCAAAAGAAACTAATGAAAATCCACCTTCTAAATTTTATCCAACTTATTCATCATTTATAGAAACATTAGAGACATGGAAAGATCCTTTAAAAGATTATATATTAGAACCAAATAATAAAAATATGTTATATACATATAATTTTTTAAAAAAAGAATATGAAAATAAAATAATATTTCCTCCAAAAGAAAATATATTTAAAGCTTTTCAAATAACAAAATATTCTGAAATTAAAGTAGTTATAATAGGACAAGATCCTTATCCAAATCCAGGAGATGCAATGGGATTAAGTTTCAGTGTTAATAAAAGTCAAAGAATTCCTCAAAGTTTATTAAATATATATAAATGTTTAGAAAAAGATAATAATATTCAATTTAAAAAACCTTTACATGGTGATTTAACTTCTTGGGCTGAACAAGGAGTTTTTTTACTTAATTCTACTTTAACTGTTGAATGCAAAAAAGCTAATTCTCATCAAAAAAATTCAAAATGGAATTTATTCACTGATTTTGTTATTAGTAAAATTAGTTCTTTAAAAAAAAATATTGTGTTTTTATTATGGGGAAATTTTGCTATTGAAAAAAAGAAATTAATTGATGGAAAAAAACATTTAATTATCACTAATATTCATCCTAGTCCTTTAGCACAAAAAAAAGGTGATTTTACTATAAGTAAACAATTTAGTGAATGTAATGAATATTTGAAAAAAAATGGAATTAAAGAAATTAATTGGCAAATTCAATAATAAAAGACCTTTTAATTAGAATTATATAATTTAAAATTATTTTTCAATCTTTAATCAGATTTAATAGATAATAATATTTTTAAATAATTAAAGAGTTATATTTAATTTTTTATAAATAATAAAAAATAAATTATATATTTATATTTGTAATTTCTATTAAAATGGGTTTATGCGTTAGTAATCATAGAAAAGTTAATTCATTTTCAAAATTTGCAATGTTAAACATTTTTACTTCAAATGTAAACTCAAATGAAAAGTTGAGAAGAAATGATTTTTATTATTTTGCAGAATGGTTAATAAAATATAAATTTTATAATAAATTAAATAATAATAATGAAAATTTCCCTATATTGATTACAACTCAAAATGATCCAAACAAATATAATATATTTAAAGTTATCAAAGCAATTGATAAAATCAAAGGAAAAAATTTTAAAGAATATACTTTAAATAATTTAAACATAGCATCAAAATCAGAATCAACAATATTAAAATCACAAATAGATTCAAAGAGATCAAATTCTGATATAAGTCTTTATGATTTAAAATTAAATATAAATTGTTTATTTGATAAATTAAATGTTTTAAAACAGAAAAAATTACAGAAAATTTTAATTAGGGGACCTCCAAATAATTTAAGATGGTTAATATGGATTTGTATTGCTAGAAATAAATATATAGAAATTGATTCAAAATTCCAAGCTGGAAATTCAATTATTTATAATGAATTATTAAATTTATCTTTAAGTAATGAAAAAGAAAATAAAATTAGAGAAGATATTAAAAATAATTTATCTAAAGATAAATTTTTTCAAAATAATAATTGGTCTATCCCTCTTTTTAATCTATCAAAGGCATATTGTTTATACGATGAATATATAAAATTTAATAATGAAATTATTAATATTTTCAAAAATATTTTAATTATTAGTGATTGTAATGAAGAAGAATCTTTTCTTTTTATAAGATATTTATTTTCTTCTTTTTATGGTTTATCCTTAAGAAATTTTTTTTTAGAAGATACTTCAAAATTAGATTTATATTCTTTTTTAATAATGGAATTAATCAGACAAAGATTACCTAATATTGATAAAACAATTAAAAAATTAAAAATAAATATTGAAAATTGGATAAAATTACAATTAATTACTTTATATGAAGACATTATTGATTTTTCTGTGACAGTAAGATTATGGGATTGTTTAATTTCAGAAGGAATTCATTTTATTCTAAATTTTAGTCTTTCTTTTTTAAAATTAGAAGAAGAAAGAATAAATAACTTTAAAACAAAAGATGATTTTTTATCATTTTATAGAAAAATTAATTTTAAAAGTGTTCAAAATGTTAGTGAGTATAGGGAAAAACTGATTAAAAACGCTTTAGACTTTACAATCAGTCATTCGACTATAAAAAAATTAGAAGAAAATTATTATATTAAAAAAAATATAGTTGCACTTAAAAATAAAAATGAAAAAGATAAATTAAAAGACAATAATATAGAATTAAATCAAATAAGTAAAATTATGAGAAAAAATTTTAATGTAATTTCAAATTTAAAAAAAGAGGAAACAAATTTAAATGAAGAAATTCCTAATTTAAATATTTTACTGAATAAAGATTTTGATAATGACAAAAAATGTAAAATAATTGAAAAATTAGATGAAATTGATGATGAAACTATTCCAATTGATGAATAATATTCAAATAAATGATTGTAAATTTATCAAATATTATATATTTACTCTTAATATTTGTTTTTGATTGTAACATTTTGTAAATTGTCAAGTAAATAAATTTAAAGCAAATTTTTCTTAAATTAATTTTAATATTAATTAGGGAAAAAGATATCTGGTATAAAATCTTTTAAAAGATTTTACTTGTTTTAAAGAATTATGATTTTATACATAATCAATTATTATTTAATTATTAACATAATTTGTATATTCAATATTTTTTTATAAACAAAAAATGTTTATATATATACTTTTAAATTATGAATATATATATATATATATTTATTGTCATAAATTTAAAATTTATTTATTTTTTTAATTTAATAAAGTAATTTTATTTAATGAATGAACAAAATGTTTTAAATGAAGAGGATTCTGCAATTACAAAAAGAATTTTATTAAAAGAACAAAATATAAGAAATTTAGCTTCAAAATATTTAGATTTTATGAATCATTTTAATACTTTTTCAAGAAATGAAATGACTCAAATTTTAAATGAAATTTTGAATGAAATTGATTTAATAGAAATTAATATTTTAAAGGCTGAAAATATTCAAAAATTAAAACAAATGGATAAAAAATATCATAGTAATATTTCTCAAAAATTAAGTGAAGATATATCAGAAACTAAAAAAGAAATTTCAAAATATAATGAAAAATTAATCCTTGCTCAAAAAGAAAAAGATGATAAAATTCAATATGAAGAAATAGGAAAAATTATTAATAAAATTGATACACAAGAAATATTAAATCAAAAAATAAATAAAGTAGCAGATGAAAATAAACGGATATTACAGAAAACAGAAATGATAAATAATAAATTAAATTGTGAATCAAATAAAATGGCTTTATTATTAAGTTTAGTAAATGATTTAAAAAATAATTTTGATAAAGATATAGATAATCTAATAACAATTCAAGAAGAAAATATAAATAAAAATAATTTGGATTTAGATTCTTAATTAATTATATAAATTTCCTCATTCATTTATTTTTTATTTTTAAATTATTATTAACAAAAAACATAATAAATTTAATCATAACCTAAAAGTTCGAATGATTTTATAATATAGATACAAAATTTTAAGAAAGAATAAAAAAGAAATGAAAAAAACAACTCCCTTCGATTTTGAAGAAAATATATTCAATATACAATTTTATGAAAGTTTAGGTTCATTAATTTAGATAAAGATATTTCAATTTAAGAAGGAGATTATGATAATGATTCTTTGATGATTACAATCAATCAATCAATAAAAGTTATTTACTTTACTTTAATACTTGTTTTTTATATCTTTAATATTAAATAAAATTTCAGTTAAGAATTTTAAAAAATATAATAAAAGTAAAAATAATTAAAATAAAATGATTATTTTAAAAACTATATTTTATATAGTTTTAACTCTATTATTAATAATAGAAATCATCTGTTAATAGGTTAATTATATTTATTTTTAAATAATATATTTATGAATTGGCTTAACTATTACATCTTCTCTTATTTTATCGTCTCCAAATTGAAACATCATCTATCTAATTAAATTTATAATATTTCTTTTTTTTATTATAAAAAATATTTTTTTTATATTCTTCAAAAAGATTTTTTCTTTTTTTTCGAAAAAAATATTGTTTTGTTAATTTATTTATTTAATAAATGTAAAAATTGTTCATTCAAAAATTAGCAATTAAAAATATGACTGATGTTTCAATTTCTCTTGATTTCAAACAACAATTAATAGATTTTTACGAAGAATCAAAAAAAAAATTAGATAATCATATATTAAATTTATCAAATGAAATGAAAAAGATAAAAACTCAATATGAATTACTTTATAAAAAAGCAATGGAAATTTTATTAAAAACAGAAAATGAAGAAAATATAATTAAAAATAATTTAACTCATTCTGAATTGGTAAATAATTGTGATTCTCCTATAAGAATCAAAACAAGAACTCCTTTAAAAGGTAAAAGTTCAAATTTATTAAAAGAATATAAATTACATAGTGATTTAGGTTTAAATTTAAAAAAATCAAAAATAGAGAAAAAAAAAAATTTTCAAATTTCAAAAAATAAATCTCCAAGTTATAAAAATAAAAATATAAATAATACTTCTTTTTCATCTAAAAATGCCAATATTATAGGAAATAACAACTCTTTAAAATTAACTAAAAGTAAATTCCCTTCAAAAATACAAAAAGTTGTTAAAAAAAACTCTATAAATAGTAATCATAGTGGAACAAATAATAATGAACATTATTCAATAGGTTCGTTTCAATATCATTTTTATTCAAATAATGAAATAAATTCTAATAAAAATAAAATAAAAAATGAAAATGTAAAGAAATCAAATGTTGAAAATAAAAAAAAAACTAATAAACCAATATATAATAATGTGATAAATAATGATATAAGGAAATTTTCTATTATTGATATTCCTGCTATTAATTCTATTCAAGAAAAAGTAAAAATAATTAATGAAGATAATTATAATGAAAGACCAAGTAATAATTTTGAAAATGATGATATAAATAATAATTTTGATTATGAAAATAAGTATTATATAAATAAAAATTTTTTAAGTAAAATTCCAAGTTTAAAAGAAAAATGCTTTTATTTAGTTTCTAAATCTGATATAGTACCTTTAAAAATTAGATTATTTTTTTCTAAGAGAATCCGCTCAATATATAGTAATAATCCCCCTTCTAAAATATTAAATGATTATTTAGAATTATTGGGTAAGAATATAAAAGATTTAAAAAATCAAAATTTAAATAAATTTAATCCTTCTCTTACTGCTCAATGCTCTTTATGCTTTATTCAAAAAGAAGATGAATACTCAATTTTAAATTCAAAAATAAATAATGAAGATTCTAAAAAAAAAATAAGTTGTTTAATTCAATTAATATTACTAATTGCAGGAAGGGAATATTCTAATGATATTAATTATGAATTTTTGTTACAAGAATTAAAAAAAATATCTAATTGTCAAATAAGGAAATTTTTAATTAATATTGAAACTTTAAAAAATATTGAACGGCTGTCAGATAAAATTATTGTTTTATTTATAAAAATTTCAGAAAGTAATAAAGATATTTTTATTTTAAATAATGATGATATTCCAAAAAGTTATAAAAAAATAATAATTTATTTAAAAGAAATATATGATTTTTTAAAAATAAAAAACAATAATAATAATAAGAAAAATAAATTTGAAGAAGAAAGAAATCATTTACAGGAAAAATTGGTCTATAATAAAATTAAAAGTTAAAATAATTCTATAAAAAAAATATTTTTTTTTCCTTATTAATTGCTTTAAACAAAATAATTTTTAAAAAAAATTTTTTTAACATAATAATAATATAAAAAACTTAAATAAATAGGAGTTTTTTACTTTTTCTTCATTAAGACATTTAATTAATTGTTCATAATGAATTAAGAAGATAAATAAATCTTAAAGATTTTATTCTTCTATCATTAAAAGCTTGTGAATTTTTTTTAACAATTAATTTCAGAATAAATATCAAATGGAAAAAATTATGAATAATCAAATATATAAATAATTATTATATTTATTTTTAAATATTATTATATTTTTTAAGAATAGAACAATTATAAAACTCTTATTTATAATTAATAAATTCAATTTATTTTTTTGTGACCGAAATTTCTCTTAAATATCATAATAAGGTTAAAAATATACAAAAAATAAAATAGAAAAATATGGTTATTTTTGTTTTGATTAAATTATTTTTGATTATTATCTTTGGAATCATTGGGGGTGTTATTATTCTCTTTTACTTCTTGTTTTGTTAATTCATTTAACATATTGTTCGAATTACCAGTTTTATTTTCATTTATTTTCTTATTATTTTGATTTCTGTTTCCATCACAATAATTCTGAACTAAGTTATTTGGGGCATTTATAATATTATTAAAATCATAATAAAAATTACTCTTTTCTTGAGGAAGATTTCTAATGTGGTTAAAATTATTTTGAATATTATTTTTTTCAAACTTTTGAACAGGAAATAATAAGTTTTCCATATTGTAAAATTGATTAAATTGATTTAAAGGAAGATTATCAGAACAATTAGAATGCATATTAAAATCATTTGGGTATGGAATATTATTTAAAGAATCATGTGTTGGAGGGATAATATTATTATTATTAAAAATTAAATCAGGGTATTCTAATGATATATTATTATTTATAGATTGAAATAAATTATTTGTTATTAAAGTATTATTGGCATCTTTACTAAATTGAAAAGAATTTAAGGGATTATAATTATTATCAAAATTTGGTTGCAATAATAATTGAGATTTCAATTTATTTTGAAATAAAATATTATTTAAAAGATTGTCTATTTTATTATTATTATTTTTTTTGTTTATAATATAACTCTTATTTATATCTTTTATTAGATAAATCAACTTTTCAAATTTTATTTGATTTTGAGGGTTATTAATATTATTTAATGTTTTTTTCAAAATATCATTTTCTTCAAATATTGACTTGTATAAATTTAAATAAGTTTCTCTTATAATATTTAAAAGATTCTTACATATAATCATATCTTCATTAAATTGTTGAAATTGAATTTTATTTTTACTTAACATTAAATGCAATGTCATTTTATTCATTACTTCTTCAGTTTCAACAATATTTTTAATCATTGATTCATTTAAATCATCCAATCTTTTCATAAATGAATTTATAAAAATTTGACTAAGAGAAATTGAAAGATCATCAATATCATTATTAATTTTTTTTAATAAATTATTTACTCCTCCAATTACTAACTCTTTACTTAAACATTCTTCACATAAATTTTTTATAGAGATATTTCCATATAGTTTTTTAATATTCACTTTATCAATTGGATTTTTTAAAATTTTTTTATTTAAAAAAGAAAAAAATTCTGTGTTATCATTGATTTGCTTTGATTTTTCCTTTCCACATTCTTTACATTTCGTTAAACTTTGAATATGTTTTTCAATTCTTGATGTGATGCTTTCATTATTTGTTTTAACATTAATTTGATGATTTAAATCATTTTCTTCTCTTTCTCTTTTATTATTAAGGAATTCATTTGAATTGTTTACTTTAATAATAATATTTATTTTTTCTGTTGTTTCAACAGTATTTTTTTTTTCTTGGATTATATCTTTATTTTCCATTTTATTTTTTAAATAAAAAAAATAATGGATTCAATGATTTTATATTTTCATTTTTTTAATTAACATTTTTAAATTAATTTTTTTAAATTTAAGTAATTGATGGAAAATAATAATCTTCAAGATTCTTCTTTGAAAAAAAATGAACATAAAGAAATTATGATATTATCAATTGAGCTTAATGAAAATCATAAAAAATTTCTTAAAATTTATTCAGATTCAAAACCAGAAGAATTAGCTTATGATTTTTGTTTACAAAATAGTTTAGATTTTGAATCATTAAAAGATTTAACGAATGAAATTAAAAATGTTTTGAAATTAAATAAAGATAATAAAAATCAAATAAATAATAATTTAATAGAAAAAAATTCAATGAATTTAGGTTCAGATGAATTAATTGATAAAAGAAAAAATGATAATTTACAATTTAAAGAAAATTATTTTAAAATTGAAAGACCAAAAATTGAAGATTTAATTAAAGAATCACCAAACATAAAAAATGACGAAGAATTAAATAAAGCTTTATTTAATTACGATAAACTAAAGGAAAATTTAAATAATTTAATAAAAACAAAAAACCCAAATTATTATACTCCAAATAATTATATAAATCCTAATAATAAAAATTCCATTTTAAATCAATCAAAAAAAAAAATTTTAAATAAAAATCATAATGATAATTCTCATTCAATTTTTCATAAAAATACTTTTAATAATTCAGAAAGAGATATTTATAATAAATCAAATAAGCAAAAAATTAATTCTTTAAATGAATCAAAAGTAAATAATCAAAAAATATTAACAAGATCTCAAAGTTGTAATTCATATTTATTACCAACTCAAAGTTCAAAAAATAAATTATCAAAATCAACAATAAAAGAAAATAATCAAATTAAAAAAAATTCAGTTTTAGAAAATAATCAATTATTAAATATGAATAAATCACAAAATAAAATTATAAGAAATCGTCCATTATCTTCTTCAAATAGTGAAAGTATATTAAATTTTGGTGAGAGATTATATCATAAAGGAATTAAATTAAAGGAAAAATCCCAAGAAAAAATAGATAAAATTAAAAATAATATTGAAAATGAAAGAATGGAAAATTGTACTTTTCATCCTAAAATAAATAAATCATCTTCTCATTTAATATTAAATAGATTAAATAATAAATTATCACATAATAATGATGATAATATTCTAAATTATAAAAATTATGTTGAGAATAAAATAGAATATTTAAAAGAAAAACATAAAGATGAAAATGATTGTACTTTTACACCAAATATAAATAAAAAAAGTAAAGTAATGGATAATATGATAAATAATCAATTAGAAATTGATCGTTTCGAAAAATTATATTCAAATTATAAAAAACAACAATTGAATATTCAAAATTTAACTAATAAAATATATAATAAAAAAACTATGTTTCAACCAAAAATAAATAAATATAATTGTGCTTATACAAATATGAAATTTTCAGAAAGACAAAATGCTTATTTGTCTAAAAGTTTAGAAAGAAAAAAATTAATTAAAGATCAAATTGAAAATCCATTTGATACTCAAACTGGACAAAAATTTTTTTCTCCCTGCATAAATACTAATTATAGGAGAGATGATAATTATAATCAACAAGAATATTTGAATTTTTTATATTCTGATTTTAAAAAAAATTTATTAAAAAAAAAAGAACTTGCTAAACAAGTTCAAGCTTTAGAATGTCCTTGTAATGAATCTTATACAAATATTTTATCTAATGATATGTTTGAAGTTCAAAAATTAAATTCTATTAAAAAAATATTTTCTATTTTAGATAAAGATCAAGATGGTATTATTTCTAAATATAATATTTATATTAAAGGATTAAATAATAAAATTTTAAAAATTTTATCTCCGATTTTTGAAGAATTAAAAGAAGAAAATGAAAGTTTATCTGAAAAAGAATTTATTATTGCTTGTATGAGATTATATGATATGTTAACTTATACTGATAAAAAAGAAATCATAAATTTTGGGATTAAAAAAAAAGATAAAAATATGAATGTAGAAAATTTTAGTTTTAAACCTAAAATAAATAAATATAATGTTTGTATTTATAAAAAAGAGGAGATTATTCCAAATTCTAATTTAAGTTTCCAATACAATCAAAAAATTAATGAAATATAAATAATATATTATAATTATTATAATATTTTAGAAAAAAAATAAAAAAATAATATATAAATTACATTTAATCATATTTAATTTTGATTAATAAAGTGATATAATTTAAATATAAAAAACAACCTTAAAAAAAATTCAATATATATAAAATTGTTTTTTATTTATACCCATTAATGATAATTTTTAGGCATCCCTTCATTAACACTATCTAAATTTTTGGCATTTTTATATCTTTCCAAAGCAGTTTTCAAAGCTTCAGGACCTTGAATTAAGATTCCTCTAGGAATTTTATTTCCAGGGCAAAATCCCTTTAATTTCATAATTAATTCACTTTCTTCTCTTAATGTTCTATACATTTTCATTAACATTGTAATAAATTTAACTTTCATTCTTAAAGAATTACTAATATTTTCATCTAAAGCTCTACTAGTATCATTATTATTTTCATCAATAGAAGGATCTTTTTTAATAATTTGAAGTAACATTTCAGCAATTTTTTCAGAAACAAAAGGAATAGACCAATTAAATATATTCATAAAATTAGGTAAAATAAAAGGATGAGGACTATAATTATATTGTTGAATATTAACCATATTATTTTTAAATTTAATAACGGCAGCTTTATTATTATAAACATCACAATAATTAGGAGCAGAAAAAATAGTAATAACAGAAGGAAAATCAACATTTTGATCCCATTGATACATTTTATATCCTTCTAATTGAGCTTCGTGTGCTCTAATGATACTTAAAATATCATTTTTTTTTAAAAAAGGAATAGCAGCTTTACTTCCAAAAACATAAGAACAACCTCTTGTAGAATTAGTAATAAAACCTAATCCAATAGCTTCATCATCTTTTTCACAAGGATCACTCCATAACATATCACACATTGCTCCTGATTTTGGAGGTTCTTCAAATCTATTAATTTTACTTATATCTCCTATTTTATTTATTTCTGGACTTATTCCTCCATGTATTGCAATAAATTTATCATTAATTAAACATGCTATTGGTAAACAATCAAAAGTTTCCATTATTATATCATATAATTGATAATCATATTTAACTTCACATTCTTGTTTAAAATTAAAGAAAGATGTCATTTGACGACATTCATGATTTCCTCTTAACATTAAAATTGTATTTTTAAAGTTTATTTTAAGAGACATTAATAATAGTATATTTTCAATTGAAAAAGTCCCTCTATCAACATAATCTCCTAAAAAAAGATATTTAGTATTTTCTGGATTTCCTCCAACTTCTAAACATTTTAATAAATCATAATATTGACCATGTAAATCACCTACTACTGTTACTGGATCTTCAATTTTTATTATATTTGGTTCAGCTTTTATTATTTCTTTGAAAATAGATAATAATTCTAGAAAATCTGATTTTGTTATTCTACCTTCTCTTGTTAAGTGATCTCTTAATGTCTTCCAGTCAGGGATTCCTTTTTTAGGAAATAATTTATTATGAGGAAGAGGAATGTGAGGGGGTGGAAGAATATCTCTCATCACTCTGTCTTCGAATGGATCTGGAAGAGGTTCTACCATTTTTTTTTTTAATAATTTTTTAATTTTTTAAAAATTGTAAAATTGTTTTTATTCTAATATTCCGATTATAGGAACATTTTATTATAATTATAATTTAGTTTTTTAATTTTATTTTTACTCTTTATTTTTACTCTTTATTTATATTTAACTCTATTGAAGAGTAAATTTTTATTGCTTTTTTTATATTTTAAAAGAATTATTCCATCCTAAACTTTGAACAATTTTATTTTTCCAAAGCATATTTCTTTCCTTAGCATATTTATTTAAAATAATAAAACTTAATTTATCATCTCCCATAACAATTCTTAATGTTTCTCCTGGAAGTAATTTATTTCCGACTTCCCCGTCATAAGAAATGCAAGGTTCACATAAATATCTTCCAATTTTACATTCTAATACCATATTTTTAGGTACAACAATAGGTCTAAAAGAAAGAGAAAAAGGGCAAATAGAAGTAATAATTAATCCTTCAACATTATAATGTAATAATGGTCCTCTTGCACTTAAACTATAAGCACTTGATCCTGTTGGAGTTGCAAAAATTAATCCATCACATGATACTTCAGTAAAATGAATATTATCTATAAATATTGCTAATGATATCATTTTTAAATCACTTCCTCTTTCTATTAATATTTCATTTAATGCTTTGAAATGTTCTCTTATATTATTATTTGAATCTATGATATTTGCACTTACTAAATTTCTTGTTTCAAAAGTATATTTTTTTTCTGATAATTCTAATAATATTTCTTTATAATTTTCTATATTATATATTGCTAAATAACCTAATGTTCCTAAATGAAATGTAATAAATGGAGGACAATTTATTCTGTTTTTATAACAACTATTTGCCCAAAGACAACTTCCATCTCCTCCTATTACTATACATATATCACTTTCTTCTTTAGCTGAATCAAATTTAATTAATTTGTTTTCATATTTTATTTTGTCTTCTTCGTTTTCAAAAATTGCATTTAAATTTACTTCTTCTGGTTTTTCTATATATATTTCTTTTATGTCTGAAAATGTTGTTAAAAGAAATTTAACCATTTTTCTTGCGAAAACTAATGCTTTTTCAGATTCTATTCTATATATTATAAAAGGTTTTGTAAAGTTGAAATTTTGGTTTTTTCCTTCCATACTTTTTTGTTATATTTTGAATTATTATTTATTATTTAAAAATAAATTAAAATCCTGTATTTTTTCATCAAAATGGTAAAAAATAAATCAAATTTAAAGTTAATTTCATTAGAAGATTCAAAGACAAAAATATCAAAATTTACCAGAAGGGACTGAAATAATCGTTGGATACGCGCTTGCCGTTGATATAGAATTCATTGATACCCGGGCCGTCACATAGAGGCAGGATCTTTTAGCTTCAGCTACTTCTGGATTTACACTAACAATTAAATGGGATGTGAATTGATATGAATAAGTCATTATCTTGAAATTTAATGAATAAAAAGAAATATAGGTTTTTCTAATATTTATTATTCAAATAAATGCAAAAAAGACTGTTTTTTATGGTTTGAGAATTATAATTCCAATGATATAAAAAAATTATAGACTTTTTGAAAAGTTATTATGAGAAATGAAATTTAAATAAAAAAAATTAAATATATCAAAAAATATATAATTACCAATAATAAAAATATTATAATTACAAAAATCATTTTTTATATTTTTGTTATTTCAACTTTTATTCTATTAGTTTAGTTAATTTTTGAATTTTTTTTTCTTGTGAATTAAATAAAGTTTTTTCTGTTTTTTTGTTTTTTTGTATTTTTTATTACTTAATTTCTAAAAATAATTGTAAAAATTATTAAAATCAATAATATATTAAATATACTATTATAATTTATTTTGAAGGTGTTTTTGCAACTTCCATATAAGCTTTTGATTTTTCTGTAAGTGTTTTTTCTAAATAAGCTTTTTTTTCATTTTGAGTTTTTAATTCTTCAATCATTTGTTTTTTAGTATCATCCATTTTTTTAAGAAGAGTTTCTTTATCACTTAACACAAATATTCTTCCACATCTATCATAAATTCTGCAATTTGCATCTAAACTATTTATTTCCTTTTGAACTATTTCTTGTCTTTTTAAATTTATGTTTAAAGTATTACAATTTTTTGATACTAATTGAAGAGAATAATCTATGTTCATTAATTCTTTTCTTAAATCATATAATTCAAATGCTTTTCCTGTTGCTTCGCTTTTATTATCTGACATTTTTTTAAATGTATTTAATACTTATTTTAAATTGTTTAGTTTTTTTTGTTTTAGTTTTTTTTATTCAATTATTTTTTTCTGAATATTAGACTTTTCTTATTTTTTAAAAAAATGAATTGTTATTGTGTTTTAATTATTATTTAAAATAACAATTTAAACAAACGATTATTTATAATTAATTTAATTTATTTTTGATTTTGATTTTCTTTTATTTTTGAAAAAGAAATTTTTTCTTTCTTTAGTTTTTTACTCATTTTCTTTATCATTTAATTTAAAACTATTAGACTATTATTTTTAATAGGATATTATTATAGATAATGGAATAAAAACTTTAAATTATTTTTTAAATTCGATTAAAAATTTAGAAAAATGTTTAATCCCTAATAATGTTAAATTAAAATGAGAATACAAGAGAAGATTATTTTAATTTAAAAAATAATAAGAAGAAGCATTTTGATTTATTATAAAGATGGCCGAAAAAAAAAATACCAAAAATAAAAGTAATTTAATTTTTATTCAGTTAAAAATAAAATTATATTAAATAACCATTTTAAAGCTTTTTATAAATATTCAATGTAAATCTCCTAAATTAATTTTAAGATTTACATATCACAAAATTTATAAAACACTTTAAAAAAAGCATCACCCAAAAAACCCAAAATTAAAAACTTGAATAAGTAAGTACATAAAGAAATAAAAATTCTCATTTATGGTTTTTTATTTTTCAAAAAAGAAAACAAAAAACCACAAAGATTTAATTTATCCTCAGCAAGAAGTTTTTTTTCCACTTCCCATATCTTTGGTAACATCCAAAGTGGTCATTTCTTCAGCAATAGTAGGATGAATTCCAATAGTACAATCAAGTAAATCTTTAGTTAATCCACATTTCATAGCAACAGAAACACCTTGAGTAATTTCTCCAGCATTAGGAGAAAAAATATGAAACCCAACAACTTTATCATATTCATAAGTATTAACAATAACTTTAATATAACAAGTCATTTCATTTTCAGGATCAATAGTCCATTCAACAGGAGTAAATTCACTATGATAAACTTTAATATTATCTTTACCATAATATTCTTTTGCTTTTTCTTCACTCATTCCACATGAACCGTATTCTATACTTGAATATATTGTTGTTGCTATATTATTATAATCTACTATTTCTCTATCTCCATTAAATAATCTTCTTGATAATAATTTTCCTGCCATTATTACTGGAGGAGCTAATTCTGGTCTTCCTTCTGCACAATCACCTATTGAATATATATTATTTATTGAGGTCTGTTCATATTCATCTACTATTATTTTACCATTTTTTGATAATTTTATTCCTATTTTTTCTAAATTTAAATTTTGAGTATTTGCTTTTCTTCCTACTGCTAAAAGAACTGTGTCAAATTCATCACTCAATTTTTCTCCATTTTCATTTTGATATTCTACTTTAATTTTACCATTTGGATTTTTACTAAATTTCTGAGGGGTACATTTATTAAGAAATTTAATACCATCATGAATTAAAATATCTTCAACTCTTTTTGCCATATCTCTATCAAATCCTCTTAATAGCATACTTCTAACCATTATAGTAGTATCATAACCTAATGAAGCTAATATTCCAGAACATTCAACAGCTATATATGATGCACCTATAATTAAAGTTTTTCCAGGAGGTTTTTTTAAAGAAAATAAGTCATCACTTGTTATACAGAATTCCTTTGCTCCTGGTATATTAGGATATGATGGTCTTCCCCCAGTACAAATTAATATATATTTAGAAGTTACTTTTTCAACATTTCCTTTTTTATCTGTTAATTCTATTGTATGTGAATCAATTAATTTAGCCAATTTATTATGATAAATAATTTTATTTTGTCTAAATTGATTTCTATAACCAAAATTAAGTGATTTAATATGTAATTGAACGTTTTCAACTAAAGTTTCCCAATTATGTTCTTTAGATATTTCAGTTGGATTTCCAATCATTTTATAATATTTTCTTTTGTTATATAATAACGCTGCAAAATGCATCATTTTTTTTGGGATACATCCTACATTTACACATGTTCCTCCTAAACCCCAAGAGGAACCTTGAGGAGATGGAGTTACGAAATCTGCTATTCCCACTTTTATATTATATTTTGAAGCTTCTTTTGATGCTGCTGTGCCTCCTGGACCTCCTCCTATTACGAAGAAATCATAGTCATATGATGGAGAAAGGGTTGTTCCCATTTCTTTATTTTTTTTAAAAAATCAAATAATAAAATATAATAAAAAATATTGTAAATAGAAAAAATTCAAAAAAAAAAGAAATTTAATTTCATTGATATTTTCTATAGATTATATTTTAGTATAATTAATAAAAAAGGATTGTTATCTTAATAAAGTATTATTCTTTTTTTTTTCGAATAACCCCTATATAGAAAGTAAGAAAGATTTTATTTATTAACATTTATTATAAGATTAAAATATATATGATATTTATATTATTTTTAATTATTTTGTATTTTTTTGTCATTTAATGATTTTATGATTTCAAAATAATGTTTTAACTTTAAGCATTCATTTTGAAGTTGTTTTGTCATAATAACATTAAATATACATATTTCATCCATATTATTTTCATAATATAAACAAAAATTTATCATATTTTCCCCTATTTCTGCTTTTTCAATAATAAAATTTGTTTCTTCATTTATTTCTAAATCAAATGTTTTTGTTCTAAATTTCATTTTTGGAAAAAATTCTGCCAATAAATTATTGAGTCTAATAATTATTTTTTGGGAATCTTTTTCATATTTAAAAAATACAATACATTTTTTAAATAAAGCAATGATTGTAATGAAAAATGAATAAAACAAAATTAGAAGTCTTGTCTTAAAATAATTTTTTGGTAAATTATAAATTATCAATAAAATAACAAAAAGTAAAATTGGAAAATGTAATAAATATAAAAGTAATAATTGTGATTGTTCAAATAAAATAAGTGATATTTCTTTTCCATTTAAAATCTGATTTTTTTCATTATCATTAAAAAATGTTATTTCAATAATTTCCTCTTCTCTTTCTCTTAATATTTGATTCTCTTCATTAGACATTTATTATATATAAAAATTTAAAAATATATGTTTTTTATTATACGCAATTCAATTATAAATAAGTAAATTAAACAATTATTTAAATTTTAAACATTCAATGTATTAAAAAATGATAAATTACCTAAATTAGATGAAATAATCTTTATTTTCCATTAAAAATATATAAATTTAGAATTTAAAAATATTTTATTTTTTATTATTGAATATGAATATCAAGGAACAAGAAAAAAAATTAGAAAATTATAATTTTATCATAGGTTTATCAAATATAGGGAATACCTGTTTTATGAATTCTTCATTACAAAATTTAATAAATATAGAACCTTTAAATAATTTTTTTTTGATGAATGACTCAGAGTATTATAAAAAAAGCAAAAACATCGATAATTATTTAGGTTCTAATGGAGAAATTTCAGATGGATATTTAAATTTATTAAAATTAATAAAAGAAAATAATCGAACAAAAGAAAAATATATTGAACCAATAGATTTGGCAAATAAAATATATATAAATAATCCTTTATATGATATGTTTTCCCAAAGAGATGCATGTGAATTTATCCTTTATTTTATTGATATTTTACATGAAGATGTAAATTTAATAAAAAAGAAAACGAGAATTAATCCAGATGAAATTGAAACATTTTATAATGATGAAAAAGATTTTAAAACAAGATGGGAAATTTATAAAAAAAATAATAATTCATTTTTAATAAATTTATTTTATGGAATGCTAAAATCATCAATATCATGTCAAGAATGTATCAACAATAATATGAAAACAGAAATAATATCTTTTGAAGCTTATTCTGTTATATCATTAAATTTAAATAAAAAAAATTCAAAAATAAAAGAAGGTGATTTAACAATTAATGATTTATTAGAAAATTTAGAAGAAAATGAAGTTTTAGAAGGAGAAGAAAGTTATTATTGTTCAACTTGTAAAAAAAAAACTAAACAAATAAGAAAAAATATGATATATAATTTACCAAATTATTTAATTTTACATTTTAAAAGAACAATTGATGGAGAAAAAATTAATAATATTATTAGTTTCCCTATAAATGATTTCCAATTAAATAATTATGTTTTAAGAGAAAAAGATCAAAATATTAAATATGACTTAATTGGACTTATAAATCATTATGGAAGTGGGAAAAGTGGTCATTTTATTGCAGTGTGTAAAAAAAAAGATAAATGGTTTCAATTTAATGATTCTGAAATTTCTGAATTTGATTCTAAGAATTTAATTAATGAAAATAATTATTGTTTGTTTTATAAGAAAAAAAATATTGATACAGATGAATTATTTAATGGATTATTTTAATATAAAACTTTTATTTATTCTAGCGGTGGATAGAATATAAAAAATAAAGTTAAAAACATTTATAAAAAATTAATATAAAATAAGATAGATTTTATATATTTTAATATATGCTTCTTATATTTTATTCTTTTTGAAAGTATAAAATAAAATAATTATTATGTTTTTAAACATTAAAGAGAATTAGGATAATTTAAACCTTGAAAACTTTAATAAAAAAAGATAATATATATAAAAATTGAAAATACCTTAAAGAAAGAGGAATGAAATGAATTAAGATATTTTATATCTCCTTTTTCATTTTTTCATTATCATATTTAAATAATAAAATAAAAAATTATCTAAATCTGTTAAAACTCCTTTGTTTGAGGGAATAATTAGAATGTATTTTAATAATTTAAACTTTTAATAAACGTCAATAAAAATTATTGAAATTTTGGAAATAATAAATACTATAGGAGAAAAAAAAAATTAAATTTCAAATATATTTTTAATTAAGAAAAGAATATTATAAAAATTAGAAATAAGTAATTAGATTAAAATTATATTATTTTTTCGGGCCAAAAAAATTTATAAAAGAAAAATTGTGAGGAGTTTTTTTTGAATTTCGTGAGAAGACATAGTGAAATATAAAAATGGGCAAATTGCTAAATAAAAATGATGAATAAATAAAAGTTCCAAAATCAATGCTCGATAGAGAGAAAACACAAAATATCATGATTTAATTAAATAAATACTAATTTTTTTATAAAAAAATAAACATAAAAAAAGAGAAAAATTTAAAAGATGTCCTATTTAGGCGAGGAGATTTTAATATAATATTTCATTTAAAGGTTTTTGAAAATTAATTTTAGGAAAAATATTATATTATTTAATGTTCAATATAATCTAAAAATATATTTGATTTATTTTTTTTTTTAAAAAATGAAAGTAAATAACTTTATACATGGGAAATTAAAATTTAAAAATGATAATGGTAATAAGAATTTAGATAAAATTCAAAAGAACTATATAAATGAAAAAAGCTATTTTTTTAATAAATCTTTACCAAAAAAGATAATTGAAAAAACTATTAATCATGATACAAAAAAGAATAAAAGTAATGATAAGTTTTTGCAAAGAAAAAAAGAAAGAAAAAATGAAGAAGATTATTATACTCCTGCAGAAAAATTATTTTATGAGAAAAGAAAAATAATTCTTCAAAAAAAATTTGAAAAATTAGCTCAAACAAGTTATAAAGAAAAATATAAAAACTATAATAAAGCTTTGACAAAACTTCCTCAACATAATGACATCCCAAAAATTGGACCTGGTTAATATGTCAATCAAATTTTTATAAATATATATTTTTTCTTTGAATAAAATAAAAAATACAGATAATAAATGTTATAATTTTTTCAATTTAAAAAACATATATATTACTTTTAAAATGATAATTAAGAGTAATGAAAACAAATTTTAGAATTAAATCTACTATGTTTATTTTTATTTATAATATTATAATATTTTATAATTTATCAATTGCCATAAATCTTCAGTATCTATAATTTGAATGATTACTTTATTTTTTTCTAAAATGCCATATAAATTTTAATTTTTCTTTCTTCTTCAAATTGTTTTTCCTTTCTTTTTTCAATAGCATATCCATATTTCGATTTAAAAGAAGCTTCTTTTTCCTTTATGAAGTATAATAAAATATTTTTATTTGATTTTTGTGATTATTTCAGAATTCTCAATCATTAAGTCAATATTTTCTTTATGTATTTTATCTTATAAAAAATAAAGCCTTTTATTATTGCCAATCACAATCATATACAACAAAATAAAAATGATAATTAAAATTTATATGAAAAAAATTGAAACATAAATTTAAATAATTCTAATAATAAATTAAGATAATATATAATTATTAAATACATGTTAAAAAATTTTTTAATAAAATATAAAATCCCTCAAAAAAAGGGAAAATTATTTAGAAAAAAATGAAAAGTAATTTCAATTCTTTTAATTAAATTAATTTCAAAAAAATAATATTTATTTCAATTGTATGGCTGTTGAATTCGCATTGTTTCAATTGTTAGTTTGTCTTCAAATAAAATTAATTTTTCTTTTTCGAAAATCATTGAATGCACTTTTATGTTTATATTTTTTTCTACAATCGGTTGAAAATTTAAAATATCTGAAAGAAATTGATAAACAATAATTTTATTATTTATTATAATACAAATATAATTTCTATCATTACTAGGAGTAATCAATGAATACGAACAATATTCATTTAATTTTATTTTTCTTTCAATTTGAAAGTCTTGACTATTAAATATAAAAATATATTTTTTTCCTCCTAATATTAAATATTTATCTTTTAGTTTGAAAATATCTTTTGGATTAAATATATTTCCATTATATTGATTATAGTTCATTTCTTGTCCATCTTTATCTTTTAAGAAATAAAAGCACCATGAATTTTCGGATGCCAAAAAAAATATTTGTTCTGAAATTTCCATAATTGATGAAATATTTACTTTAATTTTTTTACTACATTCAATTTTTTTTCCATTTGTTAAACTAAAAACACAAAAAATATCAGGATGTAAAATGAAATAAATTCTATTATTATATATTGAAGTTGAAATATAAGTGATTTCTTTATTTGATGACTCATATAAAGTTATTTCTGTGTTATTTTTAATTTTTTTTAATTTATGTGAATCTGAATCATTTAAAGAAAGTAAAATTGCATTATTTTTATAAGCACAAAAATATATTATTTTACCTTTAAAATTAAAAAATTGTCCGTTTGATGGATCAATACCTGATTTTTCATCATAATATCTAAATCCAATAGAATTTGATGTTCCTGTAACAAGAGTACATTCATTCAATTTTATTATTTTTTTATTTTCATCATCATCTGAATTTTCATTTTCAGTATTATATTCTAATCCAAAAGTCTGATATGTGGTTATTTTAAATTTTATTAATTTATCAGTATATTCATTATTAATTTTATAATTTTGAATTATTTCTTGTAATTTATTTCTATCTGATTCTTTTTGATTTGGAAAACATGATGAATGAAAATAATCATTAATTTTTTTTATAACATCTTTTTCTTTTTCAAATTGAATTTCAATATTTTTCTTTATATCCATTAAAATTTGAATTCTTTTTGATGAAATTGCCAAAATTTCATTTAATTTTTCATTATCATTATCATTACTATTTTTAAATAACATATTGAATTTGTATTTAATAATTATTTATTAGATTTTTTATTAATACTTTAAATAAGAAGGCATTATTTTTTTTAGAATATATAAATATTATTCAAAAAATATATTTTAAATTGATTGATATTGTATAATTCATTTTTGAAATAAGAGAATATATGAATATAATATTAATTTTCACAAAATAAAAATATTAAAGTCCTGATTAAATGAATTTTATAACTACTTTTGAAATATTAGTTTATTTTTTTAATTTATTTTATGCAAAAATAAGTGATATGATAAATGAAAAATTAATTTAAGTGTAAAATGAAATGACTTGTTCTAAGTATTTTTAGTTTATTTTATTGAAAAAAATAATGATAATATTTAAAATAATTATATTAATAAAATAAATATTATTTTCTAACAATATATAAAAATTTATAAATCCTATTTTAAACAGGTAAGATATCATTTTTTTTGTCTTTTTGTCCAGAAACACCTCCTAATTTCTTTTTTTTAATACTTAAAGATTGTTTAATTTTTTTTTTATTTCTATAATTAGAATTATTATTTATAATTCTTTGGTTATTATTAATATTATTTTGTGAAGTAGGAATTCCAAATTCTCTATTCTTATTTATATTATTTATTGCCAGAACAACATCTTCTTTTAAAAAACAATTATTTACACTAGTTTGAGAAAACATTCTTTCATTATTTGATATTCTTGGTCTTTTGATTGAATTCAAATTATGAGGAAATTTTGATTTTGAAGTAAATATATGTTCCCAACCTCTAAATATATTTCCTCCGTTTGCTGTTGCTTCTAAATATTTTGTTTCATTATCATATATGATTTTATCTGTTTTTCTCAATTGATTTTCAACTTCAATTCTTTTATTATTTAAAAGACTAATAAATTTTTTTGGCGAGTCATCATTCATTATTAAAAATAATTTAAATAAAAGATTAATAATTCATTTATATACAGAAAATTTCTTAATTTATAAATATTTATTTTTTGAAATTAATTAAAATCCATTTATTATTAATTTTAATTTGGAATTTATCTCTTTTAATATTCATCTTTTTTATAAAACTTTTTTTTCTCAGGAGATCTCTTAAAAGAAAGTCCTCTAGAAGGGAAATCAAACAATGGTTTTCTCAATTAAATTCATGTTTAATTGTCATATTTTAGTTTCTAAATGATCTAAAATTCCCAATTTTAAGTATCTTCAATTTCCCCTATTTTTGATATTAATTCCTATATTAGGTTCAAATTATTCTTAATTCTTGTTATAGAAAGGACTTCATTAAAATTATATACAGAATTTTTATCGTAAAGAAATGTTTATCCGAATTTTGAAATCTGATATTGTTCAAGTATATTAAAATTTTTAACAAAAGATTAATTTAATTTGATAAATTCATTTCAATAGTTCCTGCATCAGCAACATCAACATAATTTTTATAAGTATCTCTATAAACTTTAACACCATAGCCAATAGACCTTTCCATATTATCTAACATATTATTAGAACTTCCTCTTAAAACAATTATGGTGGTTTCTTTTGTTCAAAAAAATAAATGATGAATATTTATTATATATTTATTATTCCATTTAGTACTAATTTGTTCTTGTTATTGATGAAGTATAAAGTTTAATTTATTTTTTATATTCCACATTACTCTTTTTTCAGCTTCTTTGTAATGCTTGAATCCTTCTTATAATAAGGAATTGAATGAATCTATTTGATTGAAATATGAAGCTTACATATTATTTAAATGATTTTTTAAAAGGTTTTGATGTAATTATTTTTTTTATTATTCATTAATGTTTTTGGGTTTAAAATTTTTTTTCTCAATTTTTGCTTATTTTTTTAAGGTGTATTCAATTAACAAATATTCCATAATTAAAAAAATCATTTTATAACATATTAAAATATAAAAAAACACCCAATAAATATCAAAAATATTATACTATTAAACCAATTTAAACTTCAATTTCCATTTTAGAAACTTTAACTTTTCTTTTAAAATGTTTAGGGCCTGCATCCAACTTATATCTTGTAGTAATATTATATGAAGTTCTAAGATATTGATGTGAATTATTGTTATGTAAATTTCTTTTTTGATCTTGTAATTCATATTTTTCAACTTTTTGACTTTTTTTCATAGCATTATCAACATCATTATCATTTTCCAAAACTTCATTTCCATTATTAACTTTATAATAATTATCACAATTTCCATTTTCATCTCTGAAATTATCATCAATATCTTTATCTTCTTTTTCTTCAGAAGCTTTTTTCTTTTCTATAATTTTTTCAAGAGGTTGAGAATATAATCTTCTAATCATTCTATTTTCAAGATTTCTTCTTTGTTTATTAAATTTTTTTTCACCTTGGCTTAAATAAACTTTCTTTCCAAACATTCTATTGACATTATTATTTCTTAAAAAATCAGTTAATTTATAAGAAGCTAAAGGTTTATCATTTTTAGTAAGTCCATTATCAAAAACATAAGAGTCTCGACCAGTTCCATCAGAATAATATTTGAAAGGAGCAGCCATATGAAAAAGAGTATGAAAATTATTATATTTAGGATATTCATAATCTGGTCTTCTTATTATTGTATATTCATTAGTTTTCCAAAATCCTCCATTGTTGTATCCTATATAACGATCACGACCTAAACCATCTGGGACGTATAAAGCAAATCTAGGACGAGCTGTTCTCCATAGAGACATTTTATTTGATTTTAAGTTATTTTTTTAATTTTTAATTGTTTAAAATGATGTTTTTTTATTTTTTAATATAAATATATAAATATTTTAATAATCTTTAAAAACTTTTAAAGAATCAAAAAAAAGAGTGTAAAAATATTAATATTTTAAATAATAATTATATTTTCAGAATTAATATTAAGTCTCAATTTCAATAAATTCTTATAAAGATTAATAAATATATTATTAAAATATTTAATATATTAATAAATTGCTATATAAATTATGAATTTAAAAAAATAGAGATTTTTATTTTTCTTTTATAATTAATATTTAACTTATAATAATCATATTTTTGTTCAAATTGATTTAAAGTTAATCCTCCAGTAAACATTAATTTTCCATTATCAAATCTGGTATTATATTTTTTGAAAGCTTCATTCCAATTACATTTTTTTAAAACTTTTTCAGCAATTTTATCAGTTTCAGTTTTCTTAAATTGTTCTCCATCAATCATAACATTTTCATCTTTTTTAAATTCTTCATAAGTTTCATTTCTAAAATTATTTTTATATTCGCTATCAGAATCAGAACTAACATCTTCAACAATATTACTTTCAAAAACTAATCTTTTTAAATCATTTAATTGTTCATTAGTACAATTAATATTATTAGAATCAGCTTTAATAGAATTAAAATTCATATTAAATAATAAAGGATTTGAATTTGCAATTTCTTTTGTAATTTCTAAATCCTGTAAAATTTTTTTATTTCCAATTAAATTAAATCCTCCTGGATTTGATGCAGTTTTATTACTTAATTTATTAATAGGAATAATAGTTTGATTCATTAATTTATTTTCATAATCATCATTCATATTTTTAGTATTAATTTTAGGGAAATTTCCATTAAAATAAAATGTTAAAAAAATAAAGATAAAAAGAATAAATTATTCTTACTTCTAAAAATAAAAATAAACAATGTTAAAAATAAAATTTCAAAATTTAAATTTAACAAAAAAATTAAAAAATTATTTTAAAAATTTAGAAAATATGCACTTAATTAATCAATATTGAATTTGATAATTAAATATATCTGAAATAAAGTGAGAAATTATGACTCAAAAATATTTTTATATTTTTTGTTTTGCTCCTCTATTATTGACCATATTTTAACAATAATTTCAGTGTTATTCTGTTCTATTGCCTTAATGAATTTTTCTTCTAATTTTTTTCTTTCTTCTTTTTCATTATTTATGGTTAATTCTAATTTTTTTCTTTCTTCTTTTTCATTATTTAAGTTTAATTCTAATTTTTTTCTTTCTTCTTTTTCATTATTTAAATCTGATTCTAATTTTTTTCTTTCTTCTTTTTCATTATTTATGGTTAATTCTAATTTTTTTTTTTTTTCTTTTTTTTTTTTTTTTTTTTATTCTATTTTTTTTTTTT
>JAEEGK010002944.1_pt1 | contig 42666 bp, 40 predicted proteins | sample 8958771 | NCBI WGS metagenome assembly JAEEGK01 (sample SAMN16246547, study PRJNA631951) | gut metagenome | biome: gut microbiome; feature: rumen; material: SC-attached | host: Bos | place: Iran: Karaj | collected 2018-10
AACATATCCTTGTTGATCTTCGCATTTTTTCATTTTCGTCATCGTTTTACCAAAATGCAAAGATAGTGTTTTTTGAATCAGAAGGGGCTTTGTTTACATTATTTCTCTATCTTTGACCCTTCAAAACGGCAAATTCAATGGAACAACTCATAAGCACAATCAGCGGCTACGTGTGGAGCCCGGCCCTGGTGGCCATCTGCCTCTTGGCGGGACTCTATTTCTCCGTCGGCACACGCTTCGTGCAGGTGCGCCGTTTCGGCGAGATGGCACGGCTGCTCTTTTCCACTGATAAGTCACAAAAGACGGGTATCACCTCTTTTCAGGCTTTCTCCATGGCCCTGTCGGGGCGTGTGGGCACGGGCAACATCGTGGGCGTGGCCACCGCCATCGGCTACGGCGGACCAGGCGCCATCGTCTGGATGTGGATCATCGCCTTCCTGGGTGCGGGCTCGGCCTTCTCCGAGGCTACCTTGGCACAGATCTATAAGGAAGAACACAAAGGGCAGTTCCGTGGCGGTCCAGCCTATTACATCGAGAAAGGCTTGAAGTGCAAGTGGTTGGCGGTTTTCTTCGCTGTCATATCGGTCTTGGCATGTGGCTGGTTCCTGCCTCCAGTGCAGTCCAACGGCATCGCCATCTCGTTCTCCAACACCTTGCATGTCGATCCGGCTTGGGTCGGTGCCGCCGTCGCCTTGCTGATTGGCTTGGTGGTGATGGGTGGCGTGAAACGCATCGCCAATGTGGCTCAGATTGTGGCACCATTTATGGCTGTCCTCTATGTGTTGCTCTCCATCGTGGTGTTGGCCTTCCATATCACTGAGGTGCCCCACGCCTTTATGGATATGATTCGCAGCGCTTTCGGCATGAAGGAGGCCTTGGGTGGCATCTTGGGCAGTACCATAGCCTGGGGCGTGAAGCGTGGCATCTATAGCAACGAGGCGGGACAAGGCACAGGCGCCATCGTGGCGGGTGCAGCCAAGGTGTCGCACCCCGTCAAGCAGGGACTGGTGCAGGCCTTCTCGGTGTATATCGACACGCTGTTGGTATGCACCGCCACCGCCGTGATGATCTTGGCCTGTAAGACCTACAACGTCTTCGATGGCGCAGGCAATATCCTCATTGCTGCCGAAGGCGTGGAGTTGGGTGCTCCTGGCGTAAGTTACACCTCGGCTGCACTCAGTACATTCTTAGGTGCCAACTGGGGCGGCATCATCGTCTCTGTGGCTTTGTTTTTCTTCGCCTTCACAACGATTATGGCCTACTATTACTATGCCGAGACAAATCTCGTCTATCTCTTCGGCAAAGGCAAAAAAGAGCATATCCTGATATGGGTGCTGCGTCTTGGCGTGGTGGGCATGGTGTTCTTCGGCTCACTGCATGAGGCCCGCGCGATGTGGGACCTCGGCGATATCGGTGTAGGTACCATGGCTTGGGTGAATATCATCGTCATCCTGTTGCTCTCGCCCAAGGCGTTCAAGGCACTGAAGTCATACGAACGCCAGAAGAAAGAAGGCAAGGAACCCGTCTTCGACCCTAAGGAAATCGGTGCAAAGGGCGCGGATTTCTGGGAGAATAAATAAATAGTTATATGCCATCCATATTGTCAAATTGTTTATTTTTGCACAAAAGAATACAATTATCCAACCAAATCTATTAACCAAATTTAAATAAAATGAAAAAAGTAACATTTTTCCTTGCCGCCCTGCTTATCGGTGGCATGATGTTCACAGGTTGCAAGAAAGATGACCCACAACCCACACCTACACCCGACCCAGTGTCGAAAACCGCCAAAGTGGTGTACAAACTTGGCAACTCCACTATGGTGCAAACAGTTTCGGATTGCTTCAAGTACACGTTTTCTTATCTAGGAGCAGACGGACAAATGGTCACGGTTAGCGATGTTGCCCTGCCTTGGACCTCCCCTGAACTCACCGTCAACCTTCCTTTCACTGCCAAAATCGAAGGCCAAGCCACATTCAACGAAGCAGGTCTTCCCGACCCAGTCATTTTCGGCCAGCTCTATTACCTCTATGTAAATGGAGATGAATTCCAAATCGAGGGAGGACTTATGACTACTGAGAGAGATGCTTTTATGCCATATATAGCTGAAAATCCTGATATGCTGAAGTTCAGCTACTCGAAGACCATCGAATGACTGGATTGACTTACTGGATCAGATTGTTTGTATAGTTTTATTACCCACAATAACATTTAAATCTAAGTAACTATGAAAAAAGTAATGTTTTTACTTGCCGCCTTGCTTATCGGTGGCATGATGTTCACGGGTTGCAAGAAAGATAACCCCAACGCCAAAGGTCTGTATTCCTACACGACTAAACAAAAAACCAATGACGCATTTGATCACATTTCAGCACTTGTTCCATTAGTTAACGAAAAAATTAATTTAGGTACGCGTGAGATGACTAGGGCAGAGGCTCAGGCAGATTGGGATGCATTCTATAAATCAATTCAAAACGTTTATGTTGAAGTGACTGGAGCCGACAGCTATTACGTTGTCATGTTGAATCGCGTGGAAAGCCAAGGCGATTCTTTTGTCGCTGTTGAGACTATCGGTAAACAGGAATGGGGCCATGTTCCTGCTAACTAAAGCTTAACATGCTTTCGTATGAAAATCCGCTCCAGTGTGGGGCGGATTTTTTTTATTCGATGGTCTGCATCTCACGCAGTAACTCCAATGCCTGCGTCACCGTTTCCACCTCCTTCACGGTCAGCTGCAACTTGTCGTTGACCTCCTTGAGTGCAGTGCGCTTCGGATGGTTCATGATGTACTGCATGATTTGCATGTAAGTGCTGCTTTCGTAGTATTTTGAGGCCTGGTTGCTGACGAAATAGGCCGTCATGTTGTGGTGACGCAACAAGATCTTTTCGAAGCCAAGGTCCTTGGCAATCCAGCGTAGACGTACTGTGTTCAATAGGTCATTGACTTGTTTTGGGATAGGCCCGAAGCGGTCGATGAGGTGGTCGGTGAACTTCATCAGGCTCTCCTCTGTCTTGATACGGTCGAGTTCGCTGTAGAGGCTCACGCGCTCCTGCGTTGAGTTGATGTAGTCGGCGGGGAAACGCACCTCCATGTCGGTCTCGATGGTGCAGTCCGCAACATACGATTTCTCTTCTTCCTTATCGAAGATGTCCTGAAATTCAGTCTCTTTCAGCTCAAGGATTGCCTCGTCGAGGATCTTATGGTAGGTCTCGAATCCGATGTCGTTGATGAAGCCGCTCTGTTCGGCACCGAGGATGTTGCCTGCGCCACGGATGTCCAAGTCGCGCATGGCGATGTTGATGCCTTCGCCAAGGTCGGAGAACTCTTCCAAGGCGCGGAGTCGCTTTTGGGCGTCTTGGGTCAAGGTGTTGAGCGGAGGTGTCAGCAGGTAGCAGAAAGCCTTCTTGTTGGAACGGCCTACGCGTCCGCGCAGCTGGTGCAGGTCGCTGAGGCCATAACGGTGCGCATCGTTGATGATGATGGTGTTGGCGTTCGGGATGTCCAAACCTGATTCGACGATGGTGGTGCAGAGCAGCACGTCATAGTCACCGTTGATGAAGCCGAGCATGATGTCCTCAAGCTTCGAGCCTTCCATCTGGCCGTGGGCGACGGCGATGCGCACGCCTGGCACGTACTTCAGGATGAAATCGTGCACGTCCATGATGTTCTGGATGCGGTTGTGGATGAAGAAGACCTGTCCGTTGCGTGCGAGTTCAAACTGGATGGCGTCACGGATGAGTTCGCCGTCGAAGCCCCGCAACTCAGTCTGCACGGGATAACGGTTGGGCGGTGGAGTGGTGATGACGCTGAGGTCACGGGCGCCCATCATGGAGAACTGCAGGGTTCTCGGGATAGGCGTGGCGGTCAAGGTCAGCGTGTCGACATTGGCCTTCATCTCTTTCAGTTTCTCCTTCGCGGACACGCCGAATTTCTGCTCCTCGTCGATAATGAGCAATCCCAAATCCTTGAATTTCACATCTTTACCAGTGAGGCGATGTGTGCCGATGATGATGTCGATTTCGCCTTTCTCTAAGCGTTTCAAGATTTCGGTCTGTTGCTTGGTAGTTTTGAAGCGGTTGAGGTATTCTATGGTGACGGGGAAGCCGTCGAAGCGTTCGGTGAAGGTGTGGTAGTGTTGCAAAGCGAGCACTGTTGTCGGCACGAGCACAGCCACCTGCTTCGAGTCGCAGCAGGCCTTGAAGGCGGCGCGCATGGCCACCTCGGTCTTGCCGAAGCCGACGTCGCCGCAGACGAGGCGGTCCATGGGGTTCTCGCTCTCCATGTCGCGCTTCACGTCGTTGGTGGCTTTCAGTTGGTCAGGGGTGTCCTCATAGATGAAGGATGCCTCCAACTCGTTTTGCAGGTAGTTGTCGGGCGAGAACTTGAAGCCAGGTGTGCGTTTGCGCTCGGCGTAGAGCTTGATCAACTCACGTGCGATGTCTTTGACCTTGCTCTTGGTCTTGTTCTTCAGTCGGTTCCAAGCGCCGCTACCCAGTGTGCTGAGCTTGGGCTCGGTGCCGTCCTTGCTGCTGTATTTGGCGATGCGGTGCAGCGAGTGAATGCTCACGTAAAGCAGGTCGCCGTTGTTGTATATCAGGCGGATGGCCTCCTGTTGTTTGCCATTGTTGTCAATGGTCTCCAAACCATCGAAGCGCCCGATGCCGTGGTCGATGTGGGTGACATAGTCACCGGGTTTCAGCTCATAAAGGTCTTTCAGCGTGATGGCCTGCTTGGTCGAGAAGTTGTCGCGCAGGTGGAAGCGGTGGTAACGCTCGAAGATCTGGTGGTCGGTGTAGCAGCACACCTTCAGGTCTTCGTCGATGAAGCCGCCGTGGATGGCGATAGTCTCGGTCTCGAAGTCGCGATGGCTCTCCTCGTTATGGTTGATATCGTTCAGAATCGCCTGAATGCGAGAGAGTTGTTTGCTGCTTTCGGAAAACACGATGACGCGGTAGCCTTCTTCCTTATGTTCGGCAATGTCGTCGATGAGCAGGTTGAAGTTTTTGCTGAAGATAGGCTGAGGCTTGGTGTGGAAGTTGACAATTGATAATTGAGAATTGATAATTGACAATTTGCTGGTGGTGCCAAACTCGACAGTGGGGTGTTTTATAAGGTTAGAAAGCAGCTCATCCGATTTGCTGAACAACTGTCCAGGTTTCAAAGCCTTCACTTCTTCGTCCTGTTCCTGCATCTTCTCGAAGGCTTCCACGGCGCGGTCGTATTCTTTGTCGACCTGCGTGGCGAAGAAGGCCATGTCGGTGAGCCACACGGTGGTGTTGTCGGGCAGGTACTGCAAGATGGCCTCGCGGTCCTCGATGAAGGCACGTTCCTGCATATTGGGCAGCAGCACAATCTGTTTCAATTGCTCGATGGAGAGTTGGTCGGCGATGTTAAAGCTGCGGATGCTGTCGACTTCGTCTCCGAAGAACTCGATACGATACGGGTAGTCGTTGGCGAACGAAAACACGTCAACTAGGCCGCCACGGATGGCAAACTGTCCTGGCTCCACCACGAAATCGACATTCTCAAATTCGTAGTCGTAGAGCAAGTCGGTGAGGAAATCGAGGTTGATTTTGTCGCCCACCTTGATTTTGAAGGTGTTCTTGGCCAGGAGTTTACGGGTGAAGACCTTCTCGCTCAATGCCTCTGGATAACTGACGATCAAGGTCTTGCGCTCGGAGGTGGAGACGCGTTGCAGCACCTCGGTGCGCGAAAGGATATAGGTGTTGTCGGGCTTCTCGGGCTCGTAAGGACGCTTGTAAGAGGTGGGGTAGAAGAGCACCTGCTTCTTGCTGTAGTCCATGCCTCGCTCGCCGAGCAGACTCTCGAGGTCGTTATAAAAATAGGCTGCGTCTTCCTTGTCGGCGCAGACGATGAGGTGCTGGCCGCCTATCTGCCGGAAGGTTTCCTCCACGACGAAGGCCTTCGACGAAGCCGCCAGGTTCGAACAAAGCAAATGCCCTCCATCGCGCAAAGCCTTGACTATCGCGTCGATGTGGGCATCAGCTTTATAAGGTTGGTACTTTATGCTTGCCACAGTGTTCTTAAATTGTGGCGCAAAGATACAAAATTATTCTTCTTCTACCTTCGCTCGCTTTGAGTCCCATATCATGTAGACGATGATGGCGATGTACATCACCAAGGCGATGAGGCCGGCCCATGGGGTTTCGTTGAAGAAGCCACCATCGGCAGTACGTGCCACGGCATCCACATTGCAGAACTTGAGGATGGCGCTCACCACACCCATCAAGGCGCCACCGGCGATGAAGCCCGAGGCGATGAGGGTGCCGCGGTTGTAGCGGGCATCGTTGAGTTTCTGGTCCTTGCTGCGGGTGCTCACGAACCATGAGATGGCGCCACCGATGAGCAACGGCACGTTGAGGTCGATGGGGATGAACATACCCAAGGCAAAGGGCAGGGCAGGGATCTTGCAGAAGTTGAGGATCAAGGCGATGGCGGCACCGATGCCGTAGAGCAGCCATGGGGCGCTACCGCCCGACATCATCGGCTCGATGACGGCACTCATGGCGTTGGCCTGCGGTGCGACCAAGGCACCGTCGCCCACGAAACCGTAGGCTTTGTTCAGGATCATGATGACGCCAGCGACGGTGGCAGCAGCTACGGCCACGCCGACGAACTTCCAAATCTCTTGTTTCTTGGGCGTCGTGCCAATCCAGTAACCTACTTTCAGGTCGGTGATGAAGGCACCCGCTACGGCTAAGGCCGTGCAGACCACACCACCGATAATCAAGGTGGCGGTCATACCGCTGGGACCGCTCAGTCCGGCGGCGACCATCACCAAGGAAGCCAAAATCAAGGTCATCAGCGTCATGCCGCTCACAGGGTTGCTGCCCACGATGGCGATGGCATTGGCGGCCACCGTTGTAAACAGGAAGGCGATGACGGCCACGACCAAAATGCCAATCAAAGCGTGCCATACGTTGTGCACCACACCGAACCAGAAGAACAGGAAGGTGACGATGAGCACGGCCACGATGCCGATGACGATGGTCTTCATGGGGATGTCTTGTTGCGTGCGTTCGACGGCTTCCACCGTGGCTTTCTTGCCTTTGAACTCGTTGGCAGCGAGGCCGACTGACGACTTAATGACGCCCCACGACTTGATGATGCTGATGACACCCGCCATGGCGATGCCGCCGATGCCGATGTGGCGTGCATAGTTCTTGAAGATTTCCTCAGGTGCCATCGAACCGATGGTGGCGGTGATGCCCGCGTTCATCAGGTCAACGATTTGGTCGCCCCAGATGAGGTTCATGCCCGGGATGATGATGAACCACACCAGCATGGAGCCGCAGCAGATGATGAAGGCGTATTTCAGGCCGATGATGTAGCCCAAGCCGAGCACGGCGGCACCAGTGTTCACCTTGAACATCAGCTTGGCCTTGTCGGCCAAGGCAGCACCCCAACCCATCATGCGGGTGGTGAGTGTCTCCGACCACCAGCCGAAGGTGGAGACGATGAAGTCATACAAACCACCAATCAATCCGCTGATAACCAACAATAAGGAGTCCTTACCTTTCTTCTGTCCGCTCACTAAAACTTGGGTTGTTGCCGTGGCTTCGGGGAAGGGGAATTTGCCGTGTTGCTCCTTGACGAAGTATTTGCGGAAGGGGATGAGGAACAGGATGCCCAAGATGCCACCCAGCAAGGAGGCAATGAACACCTGCCAGAAGTTGATTTCGATTTGGTAGCCCTTGCCTTGCAGGATGTAGAGAGCGGGCAAAGTGAAGATGGCACCAGCCACCACGCCTCCCGAGCAGCCACCGATGCTTTGGATGATGACGTTCTGCGACAAGGCGTCGTTCTTGCGGGCCAGTCCCGTCAGTCCGATGGCGATGATGGCAATCGGGATGGCGGCTTCAAACACCTGCCCGACCTTCAGGCCGAGGTAGGCGGCGGCAGCCGAAAACAGGATGGTCATCAGCAGGCCGATGCAGACCGACCATACTGTAACTTCCTGATACTTCTTGTTTTTCGAGAGTATGGGCTCATACTCTTCGCCCGGTTTCAGTTCGCGTTGCGCGTTCTCAGGCAGTTTGAATTGATCGTTTTCCATAAGGTTCGCTTTTCAAATTTGATTGCAATATTAGGGATTTTGTCGGTTGAAAAGAAGAAAAACCTATAAAAATGAAAGAAAATGACAAATTAATTTGTCTAAATGGAAAGTTTACTTTACTTTTGTAGCGTCAAACATAAAAACTAAGCACTATGAAGAAAAACTATTTGTTTCCCCATCAGTTCAGAATGATTGGATGGATGCTGGCCATCGTAGCGGTGGTAGGGTATCTTTGGCTTCCAGAATTCCATTTCAAGATGCCTTCGTTGTATTTCGATACCTTTTTTGACGATGAAAATGAAGGTGGATTCTTCCGTATGGCAAGAACGAACAGCCTTTCCATCGCCATGGTTTTACTGACGATCGGATTGCTATTTATCGGCTTCTCAAAAGAAAAGGTTGAGGACGAGTTTGTGCATTATCTTCGTGCTCAAAGCCTCATTTGGGCGACTTACGTCACTGCGGCACTGTTTATCGTAGCGACTTTGCTTATTTATGGAATCACCTATATCTATGTGCCGTATTTGGTGTTTTACATCTTCCTCATCTTGTTCATCATTAAGTTCAGAATTGAGGTGCACCGTTTCAACAAAGGAGGCGCGCAATGAAGAACCGTTTAAAAGTGGCGCGAGCCGAAAAAGACCTCACGCAAGAGGATTTGGCCAAGCTTATTGGTGTGAGTCGGCAATCAATTAACGCCATAGAATCAGGGCGTTATGTACCTTCCACGGTCTTGGCCTTGAAGATGGCGCAGGTGTTCGGGAAACCGGTGGAGGAGATTTTCTTCCTCGAAGAGGAGGATTGATGGTTGAGAGATTCCCTTCGGGAATGGAGTAACTATAATATGTACACCGCGGCGGCTTGAGGTGCTACCATTGGGTAACTTGCTCTTGCCGCCGCTGTATACACTATAGCAAACATGCCATTCCCGCAGGGAATCTCAATGGTGTGTTTACTTTACAATACAGAATTTCATAATAATGACTTCTTCGTTGCATTGAATCCTAACGAAATACATTCCCTCGGCTAAACCCGTCACATCAATCTGCTGTGTTTCATCGGTAATGTGGCCAGAAAGCAGCGTTTGGCCTGTCACGTTGGTGATGATGTATTCCGCTGGTAGAGACGGTGTGCACACCGTCTCTACAAACAGAATGCCGTTGGTAGGATTAGGATAAACCTTGATTTCCATTGCATTATTCTCATCAACGGTCATCACATCCTTATCCAGACATTCCGACCAGGCAATGTTGTTTCCGCCATTCGTGCTGATGCCGTATTTGTATTGACCAATCGGCAGGGCATCCCAACCGTAATCCACGTAATTGGCATCTGCCACGTTTGAGGCAATCAGCTCGGCATTGCTTCCATCGCAGTTGGCGCGGTAGATGCTGTAGGTATTGCCCACGGTGATGTCGTCGATATAGAAGGCGTTATCGTATTCGCCCTCAGCGAGTTGGTTGGCATATTTCCATTCCAGGATGTGGTTGCCGGGACCGATGGCCACGGTGTAGCGCGTCCACGGCACTTCGTCCTTCAAGGTCTCGCCATATTGCACATTGTCGATGAAGAAGCCACAGCCATTGAGCGGGAAGCAACTGACACGGGCGTAATAGCTTACCACACACGAGGTGGGCAGGTTGACCGCCAACGATATCTTACTGTTGGAGAACATACCCGTATTGGTCGACTTGGCGCAATAGGTGCCGGTGTTGGGTTGCGTGGTGGTGATGACCCAAGGGCTGGTGGCGTCGTTGATCCACATGTTTTGGTAGAAGTCGCCCGACTCGAAGCCATCGTAAATACCCGCAGGCATGTTCCACGACAAGGAGACACGCATGTTGTTGATGACTTCAGACTCAATCTCGACCGCTTTCGTCAACGTGACGTAATTGGAAGGGAGCGAGGTCATGTCGTTTTCCAGATGGGCGATAATATAATAGGTGTACGAACCTGCGTAGCTGATGTGATCGGTATAGGTGGTCGCCGTCAGGCTGTTGGCGATGCGCATACCATCGCGATACACATCGTAGGAGATGCCTTCGGGAGCAGCGGTCCAGTTGAGGACGACCTGCTCGCCGTCGAAGTCTGCGGTGAGGTTGGTGGGACCGTGGTGGAACAAGGCATTCATGGCAGCCAAGGCGTCGATACGACCCGAGCCTACACGGTTGTTTTTCATGGTGTTGCCGACTCTCACGGAGGTAAGCTCGATGATGGAATCCAACTCGGCAGGGGTCAGCTCGGGGTTGGCCTCAAGCAGCATGGCTAACACGCCAGCCACGCAGGGCGTAGCCATCGAGGTGCCGTCCATCTCGATATAGTTGTTGGTGGTCTGGTAGTTCAGCGAGGTGATGTTGGCACCAGGGGCAGAGATGTCGGGGCGGATCAAGCCGGGTTGGTTGACGTCGCCGTTTTCGTAGGGGTAGTCGTTGTAGTTGCCGACATTAGGTCCCGCAGCCCATGTCGTGGGGCCGACTGAGGAGAAGCCGCAGTGCTCGTCGTTGGAGTCGGTGGCACCCACGCTGATGACAGAGGTCAAGCCGCCTTCGATGAGGTTCTTTTGGTCGGGATGGAGCCATGCCGGAGGGCAGTTGCCCGGGGCACTGATGTTGAAGGGGACAGGGTAGGTGTATTGCGTCTGGCCTTCGTTGCCACAAGCCACGGCAGCCGCCACGCCTGCCTCTAAGCAGGTGGCGAAGACGTCGCGGTAGTAGTAGCAGGGACCGGCACCTACATCGCTGAGCGAGAGGCTGAGGATGTTGGCACCATGGTCTAGGGCGAACTCAACGCCTTCGATGAGGTGGGTGGCCTCGCCTTGTCCTTCCTCACTCAAAATCTTGATGGCCATAATCTTGGCGCCAGGGGCGATGCCCGTCTGGGTGCCTGCCGTACCTTGCCCCGCCAAGATGCCAGCGGTATGGGTGCCGTGACCTTGATCGTCCATGGGGTCAAGGTCTTGATAGAAAACGTCATAGCCGTGGTGAGGGAACTCGCTGCCGCCGTCCCACATGCTGTTGGCGATGTCGATATGGTTATAGTTGACGCCCGTGTCGATGAGGCCGATGATGACGCCGTTGCCCGTGTAGCCCGTGCCATCGTAGTTCCAAACCGCAGGTGCGTTGATTTTGTCGACATGCCAGGCGTTGTCCCTTGTGCTGACAGGACGAGCCTTTTCGTTGCTTGGAATCATCTGGCGCATCTCGTCGGGGATAATCATGGCAACATCCTTGCGCTGAGCGAGTTGTGCGATGACCTCGTCGCTGACCGAGCAGCTGAAGCCATTGAACGACCAGAAGGTTTTCAGGTCGCTGACCATATTGGCGCTCTTGAAACCTTCAAGGAAGTCAAGCACTTGGGCTTGCGAGGCTTGACAGAAGGCCTTTCTTTCGGCGATGACGAAGTCGCGGCGTTGCTCCTTGGTCATCAAAGCGGTCTTTTGCGACAAGTGGCTGTCGTCGTAACGCTCAGCCATCATCACGATGACGTGTTGGAGAGGGTTGGATTGGCCAAACAATGCACCGAAGCAAAGGGCCAAGAGGAGGGTAAAAACGGATTTTTTCATGGTATTTGGTTAATTTAGTATTGTTTACGAAAACTTGATCTTATTCCTTATCCTCACGAAGGGCTTTTCAACAAAGACATACAGGATATAGGCCGCTACGAAGACCATTATCCAATAAACGGGATAGGCAATGGTGTAACGGCTCAAGAATTGTGGGAAGCTGTGTTCGAGGACTTGGAGTAGCAGCAGGTTGGTGAGGAACATGGCGTAGGAAAGTATGCTGATGCCCGAAATGATGTCACCCAAACGTGTTTTGTAGGATTTCCATCTCGACAGCAAGGGGAACCACAACGTGATGGCAAGGGCTGAAATCGTCAGATATAAGGCGTCATAATAGAAGGTGCCCGGAGTGCGGGGAATGATGCGTGTGGTAGCAAATAGGGCCACGCCTATGATGAAACTGGCCACCGCGTGACGCTCCCATTGCTTGGGATGATAGCACATCATCCAGGCGGCAAGCACGCCCATATAGATATTGTCAGTACGCGAAGCCACGGTCTTGCGGATCCAGATGTCCCAGCCGAAGCGGTCGTGGACCTGGTCGGCCACAGAGAGACGGAAGGCGATGGAGGCCGCAATGAAAAGGAGACACAGCCACGGGATGTATTTTTTCGGCTTCGCGAAGAGCGAAAAGAGCATCAGAAGGAGCGGGAAGAAGATATAGAACCACCATTGTACGGGCAGGGAATACGACTCCCAATAGAACCCCCAGAAAGGCGTGAACAGGTTCTGGGTAAAGGTGGCGAAACGCCACATCGGGAAGGTGTGGACGTCGCCTTCGATGACATTGAGCTGAACCAAGAGATAGTTGACAAACAGGATGAAGAGGTAGTTAGGCAAGATGCGCAACGCGGTCCGGACATAGAATGAGAGGGTCTTGGAACGGCCGATGTGGTTGTCGTGGTTTTCGAGGTGGGTGATGAACGACTTCCCGATGAGGAATCCTGTGATGACGAAGAAGATGTCGACGCCATGGGGCACGGGCATGTCGGTGAAACGGTCGAGGGGCGTGTCGAACAGGATTCGCTCGGCGTGGCCTTGCACCACGCAAAAAATGGCGAAAGCCCTCAAGAAGTCCAATCCAAAGACTCGTTTCCGATCAATATCGATGCTCCAAAAGTTCTTCATGGGTTCTGGTTGCTTACTTCAACAGTACGTTCCCGATGCGACAGTCCAAACAGCGTTTGCGCTTGCAAAAATAGGAATAAAGGTGCAACAAAGCCTGTGTCTGCATGGCATTTTCCGCCGTGATGCCGCATGAGGCGTAATGGCGGATGATGGCATTGTCCTCGGCCTCAGTGTCTTCCAGGAATTGCAATGCGGTCTCGCACACCGATTCGTCTTTGTGGAGCTTGCCGTAGCAGAATAGCAATGGGGCTACGGCATTGATGATCAACACATCGGCCGTTGTCTCACCTAGGTGTTTTGGTTTGCGGCTGCCTTGGTTCCCCCTTTTAAGGGGTTCAGGGAGATTCGGCAGCCGCGTCTCAAACCGCCAATGTGTTTCCCAATACTCCGATGTCGCCACGTCAAACAGGGCTTTGGCTTCGGCGCTGTCTTTCGCCGCCTTGATTTTTGAGAACAGTGGCCCGTTTTTATGGATGAGCTGTGCCATTTGCGCCAAACGGATAGTAGGGAAATTCGATGGCCTCATGCGCATGAACTTCCACCTCTCGGCAGGCATGGTCAGCAGGTTGAACTTGGCCTTCATCACACTATACTCACGCTTGAGCAGTAGGGGATAATCCTCCGTGAACTCGTCTTCGAGGAATCCCGCACAACCCATAAGCATGGCTTCCAATTGAAGTAGGTTGTCGGCATGTTTCAGCAAGGTCTTGAAAGGCAAGATGTTGGCCAAATACTCAAAAGCCTCGTTGTTGACTTTCAGGCCGAAATAGCGCATGAGCAGTTTGTAAAGCGCATCCTCCCAATCAAATTGGTTGGCTTCCAGTATCTTGGTGACGGCGCCCGACTTGCTCTCCAAACGCTCCACAGCCATACGGTCGAGCCACGAAAGCCTGGTGAAAACGGGCACTTTGCTGATGCTTTTCTCACAGGGGATCCAAGTCTTGGAGGCGATAAGTTTCTGGTATTGTGCAAATAGACGTTCGTCGAAATGCCCTTTCAGCTCCAAGGTAGGGATGTCGTTGACTTGCAGGTCGTCTTCGTATACCACATGCAGGATGACGTTCTTGTAAGCTTTGTCGTTTTGGTGGCCATGGCGGTTCCAGTCGCTGGTCTTCACATGGATCTCAACATGCCCGGCCCAGAGTTTGTCGCCGATTTGGATCTTGGCTTCAAGGAAGTCGGGACCCGAGTCGGTGTTGCGGTAACCCGTAGCCACCACCTCTACCGCTTCGCCTTCCGCGGTCTTCAAGTCCTTGTCGGTCAGACGGTTCTCCCAAATGTAGTATAGGAATTCTTCTCTCATTTAATTTTCCAGCAGTTCAATGGTTCCTTGTCAAGCACACCTTTTTTCATGGCCCAGTCAATAAATAATGAACGCAAGTCGCGGTCGCTCTGCCAAACCACATGGTCCTTGATCTCTTCCTGTGCCCAGCCGACGCCGTTGATGAGGTGGTTGCCGCCACCCATCGAGCGGTAGGAGTTCATCACCACGTTGTAGGTCTTCTCCATGTCGAAGGGCGTGCCGTCGGCCATGCCGACGATGTTGATGCGTTCGCCCATGGGGTTCTTGTCGGTCACCTCGTAGCGTATGCCCGCGGCGCAGTCGAAGTTATAGATGGGGTTCTTCATCTCGTAGGCATATTCGAGGAAGTCTTTCACTTCCTTGCCTGTCAAGGCCATGACGGCCAGGGAGTTTTCGAAGGGGTACCAGGTGAAGAAGTCCTTGACTTTCAGCATCCCCGCTTCGATGGTCTTGCCGCCGCTGAGCGGAGCCGCCATCGAGATGTCGGCATGGATGCCTTCGGCTTCGACGGTCTCCATCTGACAGCGGTGGATCTCGTCGACCCAGAGGCAAGGGCCGTTGAAGACCTCGTCGCTGCTGATGCTGACGGGCAGCTCGGCCACCTCCTTGTTTTGGTAGGCCTCTGCACGGTCGAGGTAGGGTTGGAGCATGGCGAGGAAGGCTTCGTCTTTCTCTTCGCCGTCGGTAGGCATGAGCTCGATGCTGATCTGGGGTTTCTTTCCTTTCTTCAGCGTCACTTCAGCCTTGGCCAGGCCTTTGCCGCGATGGCCCGAGTTGAGCACATACACAGGCTCGCCGTTGGGATTCGTCAGCTTCTCGGCACGGGCGCGGTGGTCGTGGCCGTAGTAGATGAGGTCGAAGCCAGGAATGTTCTCGGCCACCCATTTCACTGCGTTCTCGCGTCCAAGGGGATGGTCCTCGGGCAGGTTTTGTGCCATGGGTTCCCAGCCCGAGTGGAACAAGCCTATCATCAGGTCGGGGTGCTCTTTCTCTCGGATGAACTTCACCCATTTGTCGGCGGCGGCCTCGAGTTGATCGAAACGCAGGCCGGGACGCAATCTGTCTGGTACCCAAGTGACTACATAGGGCGTCAGCAGACCGAGCACGGCAATCTTATAGCCATCGCGCTCGAGGATAATATAAGGTGTGAAATAGGGCTCGCCCGTGGTCTCGTCGATGACGTTGGCGGCCAGCACGGGCACCTTGGTCTCGGAATACACGCGATCGAACACCTTGCGACCTGCCTCGATGTCGTGGTTGCCCACGCAAGCGACGTCATAGGGGAAGTAATTCAACACTTCGGAAACCAGGTTGGGGTGCTCGGCGTCTTGGTTGGAGCAATATTGGAACGGCGTGCCTTGCATGTCGTCGCCGTTGTCCAACAGGATAAGCCGGTCGCCTAGCTCGGCTTTCATCTTCTTGAGGGTGTAGGCATCGTTGGCAAACTCATCGTAACGGCCGTGAGTATCAGTGGTTTCGATGATGGTTAAGGTGGTTTCTTTCGTGGAACAAGAAGCCAAAACGGTGATTAGGGCGATCATAAATGCGATTTTTCTCATGCTGATGTTGGTTTTGGAGCGATAAAAGTAGGGTTTTTCCTGCTATTATGGGCGTATCGTGGAAATTTTTTTCGAAAAACGGGCGAAGTATTGTTTAATTCCGTATTTTTGTGGCACAATTCCAAGAACCGAATGTTCCATGGCCGATTTGAGCATCATAGTATCCGAGATTGAATTGAAATTGAGGAAATTGATTGATGAGAAAAATCAGTTGGCGGTGGAAAACAAGCGGCTCGCCGAAGCGAACAAGGCGCTGGATGAGGAGAATCTGGCGCTGCGCCGTTCGGCAGGGGAGTTGCAAGATAAAATAAATAAAAGTACAATTGTTAACGCACTCGACAACGAGGGAGAATTAGAAGAAGGAAGAAAGCTCATTCAAGAGTTGGTGAGGGAAATTGACAGATGCGTTTCGATTTTGAACAGTAAGGAATAATTCAGATACTTGAAAGTCAGCACAATGGACGAAATAACCATCAATATCACGTTACTGGACAGGCCCTATCGCCTTTCGGTGGCTCGTGCTGACGAGGAAAAGGTCCGCAAGGCCGGCGCCCTCATCAATGAGAGGGTGAAGTATTACACGAAGCATTACGCCTACAAGGACGTGCAGGACTTGCTTTCGATGACGGCTTTGCAATTTGCCACCTCGGTAGTCAAGATGGATGCTGAATTGTCTTACAGGAATCAGAATCTGGAGCGTAAGCTGCAAGATCTGAACGACTTATTGAGCGAACAATCATAATCCACGTGAAGACGTGGGTGGGTTCTTTGAAGATCTGGAACTGCCTGTTCAGCGCATTTGGTAAACTCAACATTATCAACACATCAATCGGTCTACTCGCGCACTGTAAAAACAGGCCTCATTCCCTTCGGGGAAGTGCCTTTGGCACCGGTGGACGTTTGCGCAACGCGGTGGCCACAAGCGTATTATATGGAGTTTACGCATCTCCAAGGGCAGGCAGTTTCTTTGTTTCCTCCTCATTTTTCGAGTAAAAACAGAGTTTTAAAATGTTATTACTCACTATCACAAACACTACTTGGATTATCATCGCCGCAGCGGCTTTGGTCGTGGGCCTCGCGGTTGGTTACCTCATCACGTCCACCCTACTGAAGAAAGCCGTCACCAAAGAAGAGACCGCCTTGCTCGAAGAAGCCAAGGAGAAAGCCGAAGTCATCAAGAAAGAACGCATCCTGCAAGCCAAGGAGAAGTTCCTCCAGATGAAAGACGAGCACGAGAAGGCCTGCAACGACCGCAAACGCGAGCTGCAGAAGACCGAACAGAAGGTCAGCCAACTCAAGCAGGAGGCCAACCAAAAGATGGAAGAGGTGCAGCGTAAAGGCAAAGAGCTGCAGACTGCACAGCAACGTCTTGACTCTCAGATGGAAAGCTTCAACAAGAAAAAGGCCGACCTCGACCGTATCTACAGCGAGGAGTCGAAGAAACTGGAGTCTATCTCGGGTCTCTCGGTCAAAGAAGCCAAGGATCAGCTGATCGAGTTGATCAAGGAAGACGCCCAGGCCGAGGCTATGGTCTACGTGAAGGAAGCCACCGAAGACGCCAAGATGAGCGCCAACCAGATGGCCAAGAAGATCGTCATTGAGACCATCCAGCGTACGGCTGCCGAGACGGCTATCGAGAACACCGTCAGCGTGTTCAACATTGAGAACGACGAAATCAAGGGCCGCATCATCGGCCGTGAGGGTCGTAACATCCGCACCCTCGAGTCGCTCACGGGCGTCGAGATCATCATCGACGACAGCCCCGATGCCATCCTCATCTCCGGCTTCGATCCCATCCGCCGCGAAATTGCCCGTCTCTCCCTGCAGAAGCTTGTAGTCGACGGCCGCATCCACCCTGCCCGCATCGAAGAGGTGGTCCACAAGGTGGAGAAACAGGTGGAACAGGAAATCATCGAGACGGGTAAGCGCACCTCCATCGACCTCGGCATTCACAACCTGAATCCCGAACTCATCAAGATGGTGGGTCGCATGAAATACCGTTCATCATACGGACAGAACCTGCTGCAGCACTCCGTGGAGACGGCCAAGCTCTGCGCCACCATGGCTGCCGAGTTGGGCCTCAATGTGAAGGCTGCCAAACGTGCCGGTCTGCTCCACGACATCGGTAAAGTGGCCGAGAACGAAGAAGAGCTGCCGCATGCCATCCTGGGTATGAAGGTGGCCGAGCGCATGAAGGAGAAACCCGACATCTGCAACGCCATCGGTGCCCACCACGACGAAATCGAGATGGACAACCTCATCTCGCCCATCGTCCAAGTGTGCGACGCCATCTCTGGTGCCCGTCCCGGTGCCCGCCGCGAGGTGGTCGAGGCCTACATCCAGCGCCTCAACAAGCTGGAGGAGATGGCCATGAGCTATCCGGGTGTGGTGAAGACCTATGCCATCCAAGCTGGCCGTGAGCTCCGCGTCATCGTGGGTGCCGACAAGGTGAGCGACCAAGACGCCGACCGCATCGCCTACGACCTCTCGAAGCAGATCCAGACCGAGATGACCTATCCGGGTCAGATCAAGATCACGGTCATCCGCGAGACGAGAGCCGTCCAATACGCAAAGTAAATACAATGGCTCATAGCCTATGGCCTATGGCTTGCCTCTATATCGGGGCAGGCCATAGGCCATTAGCTATCAGCCATAAGCAAAAACAAAAACATGATCAGAGAAGAAGTCGTTTTCGGTCCCATCCATAGCCGCCGTTTGGGCAGTTCTTTGGGAATCAATCTGTTGCCTGAAAAGGGTAAGATATGTACGTTCGACTGCATCTATTGCGAATGCGGCTGGAACAAGGACGGGCGTAATGACACCCAATTGCCCTCTGCCGAGAAGGTGCGCAAAGCCTTGGAATTCAAGTTGCAACAATGCCAAGCGGATGGCGTCAACATCGACTCCATCACCTTCAGCGGCGATGGCGAGCCCACCATCAATCCCGAGTTTCCACAAATCATCGACGACACGATTGCGCTGCGCAACCAGTATTATCCCGACTCGAAGATCACCGTGCTGTCGAACGCCACAATGGTACATAAACTTGAGGTTTTCAACGCTTTGCGGAAGGTCGACAATCCGACGATGAAAATTGACGCCCCTACCAATGAACTCGTTGAGAAAATCAACCATCCCGCACCCGGTTATGACATCCATAGGGTAGTGGAGGCCTTGAAACAGTTTAACGGTGATTTCATTCTTCAAACCATGTTCTTGAAAAGCAAGGACTTCGATTCATCAAGTCCAGAGGTGTTGAATGGATGGATGGACATCGTGCGGATTCTGAAGCCTCGTGAAATCATGGTGTACACTATCGACCGTCCTACGCCAGAGGAAGGCTTACAGAAATTCACCGTCGAGGAGATGCGCCGCTTGGTGCAGCCTTTGATTGACGAGGGGCTCATGATTCAGATTAAGGGGTAGTTTTTGTGGCATGGTTTGCCGGCCATGTTCTTATGTCTGTTCGAATGTTGATTCCCCTGATTTGAGTTGATAATCTCATGGGTAACTTCAAAAAAAACTTTATTCTTGACTTTTGCTTTTTCGCGTTGTATATTTGCGGTGTCAAAAAATTAAGATGCCATGACGAACAATGCGCACATGTCGCCACAGACGCCGAACATTTTACATAAAATCGTTTTCTTGATATTTTCTTTAGCGATGGCATTAGCTTCAGTATGTGCCTATTCGCAAATCCGCATAGATTGGCAACAATGCTATGGGAGTATGGGTAATGACAGGGCTACCCGCATGGTAAAAAAGCCCAATGGTTATTGGATAGCAGGACGTGTTACTGAACAAAGTGGCATGGTGACAATTCCCGTGTTAAACCGTTCGTGGGTCATTGGAATTGATGAAACTGGCGTCCTCGATAATGAATTCAGTTTGGGGCCTTACGCCCGAATAGATGAAGATCTATTTGTAGGAATAAACCAAGGCTCTATCTATGCGATAGGACATCCGCAAAATGAATTAGGAAAGGAACAGTTAGGAATAAAGAAATTGGATGCTAACATAGGAGTGGTTTGGGAGACCATGGTGGGGTGCGCGAACGAGGCTTTAGCGAACAGTGTGCATGGCGCTTCTACTCCGGACGGGGGTGTGATTGCTTCTACAACCATCCGATGGGCAGGGGGCGACATTACTAACCATTATGGGTTGGATGATGTTTGGGTGGTGAAAATCGACAGCCTTGGTCACCTTGAATGGGAAACCAACTTGGGCACGGAGAATTGGGAGTGGCCGCAATGCCTTATCAATGTTTCTGGCGGAGGTTATTATGTGGCAATGGTCGGCAATCCTGGCTATGTGGGATCTATACCAGTTTGCCAAGTGCCTTCAACGGATGCAAGTGATGTTCTTTTCGCCAAACTGAACAATGCTGGCCAGTCGCTTTGGTTTCATTGCTTCGGTGGGTCTAAGCTTGATATCGTTGACCATGTAATAGAACTTGAAGATGGTTTCCTCTTGGTTTGCGACACACAATCAGATGACAGAGATGCCGAAGGTGCAGGATATCATCTCGGATACAGCGAGACAAGCCAAACTCCCGATACCTGGCTCGTTCGCACCGATTTTGACGGTAATATCGTCTGGAGTCGCTGCTATGGTGGTTCTGGCTCCGATTTCCCCATCAAAGCCTTTCAGAACGAGGATGGCGGGTTCACGGTTTTCGGTAATACTAACTCAAATGATGGAGATGTGCAAAGTGCACAAAACCTGCAGATTCCAGAGGATTACCATCATCATTCGCGGTTGTGGGTGTTTCGCACCGATGTTGATGGCAACTTGCTTTGGGAGAGGGTGATAGGGACGAAATATAGTGAAATCATACTAAATGATGTCATGATGCTTAGCGACACTGTATACACCATCCTTGCCACCGCCGAAATGCCAGAGGAGGGCTATGAGGGCGATTTCAGCTGCACCAATTGGGACAATCGTCTATGTGGGTATGAATCTTATTGGGCCCTCCAAATCACCGACATCTTCGACTATAACAGTGTGGAAGAAGGGATGGTTGAGGCAACAAGTGTTAGTATTTATCCCAATCCAACACGAGGCTTGCTTAGCGTAACGGGCAAGGGGCTGAAGCAATTATACCTTTATGACCTGCTTGGCCAAAAAGTGGCCACCGTTCCTTCCTACAATGGCATCAATGCCATGGTTGACACTAGCAGCCTTGCTGCGGGCATCTACTTGGCACGAGTGTATGTGGGAAATGGCGTTTGTGTGAAGAGGGTGGTAGTGACGAAGTGAGAATTGGCTAACACTTATCCTTGCACATCTTTCTATGCCCCATTATTTCCTGCAGAGTCTCTGTTGTCATTCTACTCCCACATTCATTCTTCCCATCAGTCTTTGCCAGGGAGAGAGGAAAGCGAACAGGAAATCGTAGGCGATCAATCCTGGGAGCAGACCTTTTTCACCCAAGCGCTTGGAGGCTTTGTGGTAGATAAACAGCTGTGTGCCAAAGCGCAGCAGGAAGAAAAACACCAAGATGGGGATATAGAAGACCGCATTGTTGGCGATGGTGAAGGCGGGTCTTGCACAGAGGGCCAGCAGCGCGATGAATGAGGCGTAGAACAAGAACTGGGATACGTAGAACAAGCTGAGCATCAAACGGGCTCTTGTGCCATACTTCGGGATGGTGGAGTAGCGGCTGCTTTTCTGGCGCATCCAAAGCTTGAAGTTGTTGGTGGGGGTGGCAAGGATGGCATCTTCGGCGTCGATCAGCACCTCCGTGTTTTTCTTGTTGGCGGTCTGGTTGATAAACAAATCGTCGTCGCCTACCGAGGTGGTGTAATGCGAGATGAAGCCTTGGTTCCTGTAGAACAGCTCCTTACGATACGACAGGTTCTTGCCTATGCCCATATAGGGATGACGGCTCAGGGCGGCGGAGAGGTAGAGCAGGCCGTTCTGCAGGGCGTCGAAACGGATGATGCGGTTCAGGCTGCTTTTCTTCTGCACATAGGGGCTGTAGCCGATGACGATCTCCGTACGGCTGTTGTATCGGTTCACCACGCTGCGCAGCCATTGGTCGTTGACAGGCATGCAGTTGCATTCGGTGAAGACGATGAGGTCGTTTTGTGCCGACTTGATGCCCATCGAAAGCGGGAACTTCTTGCCGTTGAAGAAGTTAAGGTGTTGCTTCAGTTGCACGGGTTTCACCCTTGTCTCCTTACGCTCCAAGTCTTTCAGGTATTCCTCGGTCTCATCATCGGAGCAGTCGTTCACTACAACAATTTCAAAGTCAGGATAATCCTGCTTGAGTAGGGCAGGGATCAGTTCGGTGAGGTACTCATAGGCATCGCGGGCGCAAAGCACGATGGAGACGGGCTCCAACTCCTCGTCGAGTTTCGGGCGCGCATTCCTTTTATAGAAGGCCACTTTCGAAAACAGGCCCCAATGGTAGATCAATTGGATGACGAGGCTGATGCCAAAAACGATTAAAAGTATGAAACTTAAGCTGTTAAAGTGAAAACTGAACTGCACGGTCGATGAATTTTATTGAATGCAAAGATATGAAAAAATGTTGCAAAAAAAGTCGTACTTTTGCACAAAATTACAAGGATGAATTTCACTATTGCAGCAAACGACCCGAAAAGCCACGCCCGAGCAGGTGTGCTGAGCACCGACCACGGCCCTATCGAGACCCCGATTTTCATGCCTGTCGGTACGGCTGGTACGGTGAAGGCCTGTCATCTTCGCGATGTGCGCGATGAGGTGAAGGCACAGATCATCTTGGGCAACACCTACCATCTCTATCTTCGTCCGGGATTGGATGTGCTCGAGGCCGCTGGAGGCCTGCACAAGTTCAACGGCTGGGACCGCCCCATACTGACCGATAGCGGTGGCTTCCAGGTGTTTTCGCTGACGGGCATCCGCAAGATGAAAGAGGAGGGCGTCACCTTCCAGTCGCATATCGACGGGTCGCGGCATCTCTTTACCCCCGAAAACGTGATGGACATCCAACGCAGCATCGGCGCCGACATCATGATGGCCTTCGACGAATGCACGCCTGGAACGGCCGACTACCACTATGCCAAGCCTTCGATGGAACGCACCCACCGCTGGCTTGACCGTTGCATCGACCGCTTCAATGCCACCCAGCCGAAATATGGCTATGAGCAGGCGCTGTTTCCCATCGTGCAAGGCTGCGTCTACCGCGACCTGCGTGAGCAGTCGGCCGAATACATCGCCTCCAAGAACGCTGCCGGCAACGCCATCGGTGGACTGGCCGTGGGTGAGCCTACCGAGGTGATGTACGAAATGATCGAACTGGTCAACACCATCCTTCCCAAAGACCGTCCGCGTTATCTGATGGGCGTTGGCACACCGGCCAACATCCTTGAAGGCATCTCGCGTGGCGTCGACATGTTCGACTGCGTGATGCCCACCCGCAACGGCCGCAACGGCATGATTTTCACCTCCGAAGGCATCATCAACCTGAAGAACGAAAAGTGGAAATACGACTTCTCGCCCGTCGACCCCAACGGCGAAACTTTTGTCGATGCACAATATACGAGGGCTTATCTGCGTCATCTCTTCGTCGCAGGCGAGATCCTCGGCCCCATGATTGCCAGCCTCCACAACATAGGCTTCTACCTCTGGCTGGTGCGTGAGTCGCGCAAGCACATCATCGCTGGCGACTTCGCCGAATGGCGCGACGTGATGCTGAAAAAGGTTACCACTAGACTGTAAATGAAAAAAATAGACGCATATATCTTCAAAAAGTACATCGGGACTTTTTTCTTCGCCATCTCCATGCTGATCTTGGTGGTCATCATCTTTGACCTGTCCGAGAACATCGACAGCTTTCTGAGGCATCATGCCCCATGGCAACGGGTGGTGGTGGATTATTATATCATGTCTATTCCCTACTATATCAACCTCTTCATCCATCTGTTTGCCTTCATCGCCGTGGTGTTTTTCACCTCGAAGATGGCCGCCCGCACCGAGATTGTGGCCATCCTGAGCAGTGGCATCAGTTTCTGGCGCTTCCTTTATCCATATATGCTGGCTGCCTTCGCCATTGCGATGATGTCGCTCTATTTTGGTAACTTCCTGATTCCGAAGACAAACGAGATCCGTAGGCAGTTCAAGGACGAGTATATGGAGAAGCTGAGCCAGAGCGCGGGACGCAATGTGCACGTGCAGGTCGGAAAAGACGAGTTCGTCTATGTGGAGAGCTACAACATCGCCAAACAATACGGTTATAAGTTCTCATGGGAGAAATACGATGGCAACGAATTGAAATACAAGGCTATGGCTGACGTGCTCTATCATGACACCATTGCGCCCAACGGCTGGTATTTCGACCCGTATGCCATCCGTACCATCGACGGCGAGAAGGAGTCCATCATCAAAGGTCGTAACTACGACACCATCATCAACCTTTATCCTACCGACCTCTACAAGATCAAGGAAGACTTCGACGAGATGAATTACTTTGAGTTGCAGGAGCATATCAACAGCATGAAGGAGAAGGGCTCGGAAGGGGTGAAGGTATATCAGGTGGAGATGCACCAACGCATGGCCTCGCCTGCGGCAGTCATCATCCTGACGCTGATCGGCGCTGCCTTGTCGAGCCGTAAGGTGAGGGGCGGCATCGGTATGCATCTTGGCATCGGCATCGGCATCGCCTTCGCCTATATCCTGTTTTTGCAGATCTCCAAGTCGTTTGCCATATCGGGTGGGCTGTCGCCTGCCCTCGCAGCATGGTTCCCCAACATCATCTTCTGCATACTGGGTATATACTTGTTGATAAAGGCGCCAAAATAAACTGAAAATCAGTGGCTTGCTATTTTTCTGAAAAAAATGGGCTCTTTTTGATGACTTTTCTTTATTTTAGCAACTTCTTTTCACACTAAAACAATAGCATTATGCATATCGCAGTAGCAGGCAATATCGGTTCGGGCAAGACGACCCTCACAGGCCTTCTCGCCAAGCACTTCAACTGGAAGCCTCATTATGAGGAAGTGGAACACAACCCCTATCTCGACAGCTTTTACGAGGACATGCAGCGGTGGTCGTTCAACATCCAGATCTTCTTCCTCAACAGCCGTTTCCGCCAGGTGATGGACATCCGCAACAGCGGTGAAGACGTCATCCAGGACCGTACCATCTATGAGGACGCCCATATCTTCGCGGCCAACCTCTATTCCATGGGACTGATGGAAACCCGTGACTTCGAGAACTATAAGTCGCTGTTCGAGCTGATGACGAAGTTCCTCCAGCCGCCCGATCTGCTGATCTATCTCCGCGCTTCGGTGCCGACGTTGATTCGGCATATCGCCAAACGTAACCGTGAGTTCGAGCAGTCCATCAGCATCAGCTACCTGACCAACCTCAATGAACGTTACGAGGAATGGATCAAGAACTACCACGACGGCAAACTGCTTATCATCGACACGGACAACATCGAACTGGAGAACCCCGAGGACTTGAGTACCGTGGTCGACCGTATCGAAGCCTCACTCAACGGATTGTTCTAGAATGAAAGTCGTAGGCATCATACCCGCACGCTACGCTTCGACGCGTTTCCCCGGCAAGCCCTTGGCTTTGATCAAAGGCAAACCCATGATACAACGCGTCTACGAGCAGGCCTTGAAGTCGAAGCTCGACGCCGTGGTCATCGCCACCGACGATGTGCGCATCGCCGATGCGGTGATGGACTTCGGAGGGCAGTATGTGATGACGAGCCCCAACCACCGCAGCGGCACCGACCGTTGCTGCGAGGCGCTCGACCTGCTCAAGACGAAGTATGATGCCGTGGTCAACATACAAGGCGACGAGCCTTTTATCGACCCTAAGCAGATCGACCTCTTGGTCGATTTGATTGTGCGCGACGACACGCCCCTGGCCTCGTTGGCCAAGCGGATCGACGATGCGGATGAGCTGTTCAGCCACAATGCGGTGAAGGTCGTGGTGAACCAAGAAGGCAATGCCATGTATTTCAGCCGCAACCCCATCCCCTTTATGCGTAATGTCGACCGCGACGAGTGGCTCGCCAAGGGCCGTTTCTATAAGCATATCGGCATCTATGCCTACAAAGCCGATGTGTTGCATCAAGTGGCGCACATGGAGCCCTCAGCCTTGGAACAGGCCGAGTCGCTCGAACAGCTGCGCTGGCTCGAGAATGGTCTCGCCATACGCATGGCCTTGAGCGATGCCGAAAACATCTCCATCGACACGCCCGACGACCTGCATAGAGCCGAGCAGTATGCGCAAACTAAACCTGAGATTGAATGATGATTACTATAGCAGAAGCCATATCAGACCTGTTGTATGTCCGCGACACCGTGGTGGTGCCCGGCTTGGGTGCCTTTGTGAAGAAACCGGTCTCGGCTAAGGTCAACCCAGTGGCCAATTATTTTGCCCGTCCTTCCAGCGTGATCGAGTTTGATGCCAATTTGAGAGAAGATAACGATTTGGTGATCAACTATCTGTCGGAGAAAAACGAGATCCCCATGGATGAGGCGCGTCGCCTTCTGGTGATGTTCGTCTCCGACTGCTTCAATAGCATGAAGGCAGGTAAGAAGGTGGTGCTGAAGGATGTGGGCGCGCTTTATTACGACTGGGCCGAAGACCTTGCCTTTGAACCCGATAAAGCCGTCAACTACAACAGCGATGCCTTTGGCCTGACCGACCTCACCCCCGAGCCTATCCTGCGCTCGAAGACCAAAGACGAAATCAAGGCGGAGATCGCCAAGCAGCAGAGAGACAAGAACACCCCCGTCACCGTGGATGAGAAAGCCGTGCACGAAGACGATGAGTTGCCGCAACGCCACTTTGGATGGCTGTGGATACTCTTAGGCTTGCTCCTGTTGGCCCTTGTCGGCTTGGGATTGCATTATTTCCATGTCGTCGACTTCGGCCGATTGCTAGGGAAGAAGGTCGTTCGCGGCAAGTATGAGCCAAAGACCTATACGCTTCCGTCCTATGTTAAGACCTGGGAGTGGAAGGAAGTGGCTCCTGCACCGACGGATACCGTTGTCGAGCCGGCCATTGCTGAGCCCACTGTCACCGAGCCCACCATCACCGAGCCTGTCGTCACTGAGCCTACAGTTACCGAACCTGCCGCCGCCACGCCGACGCAGCCTGCAGCCACGCCTGCGCCTGCCGATGCCAACATACGCATCATAGCCGGGTGTTTCGTCCAGGAAGAGTATGCGGCCAATATGGTCAAGACCTTGAAGGCGGAAGGCTATCGCAACGCCTTCTATGAGCCAAGGGGCAAACGGTGGTTTGTCGCCGTCGACCGTTACCGCACGATGGAAGAGGCCACCGCGGCACTCCTCGATATCAGGGCTAACTCCGACTATGAGGTCTGGATTTTAAACAAATAAGGAACGACGATGTCAAAGAAGAATAAACTGGAGAAATTCGCCGAGAACAAGACCTTCCCTAACTTGTTCGAATACAGTTATGAACGCATCATGGGGGAGGGGTTCCCGCTTCAGGGGAAGTGGCACGAGGAATTCTTCCACAACGACAACCCCATCGTGCTGGAGCTGGGCTGCGGCAAGGGTGAATATACCGTTGGCTTGGCTCGGGCGCATCGCGACATCAACTATATCGGCGTCGACATCAAGGGAGCGCGTATCTGGCGCGGCCTGAAGCAAAGCAACGAGGAAGGGCTGAAGAACGTGGCTTTCTTGCGTGCCCGCATCGACCAGATCGAGCATTTCTTTGCTAAGGACGAGGTCGCCGAGATTTGGGTCACCTTCCCTGACCCGCATCCCGGCGAAGGTGTGCGCAACGCCCGCCATCGACTCACCTCACCCGAGTTTCTCGACCGTTACCGCAAGATCGTCCGCCCCGACGGCATCCTCAACCTCAAGACAGACAGCCCCATCATGTATGAGTTCACCCTCCACGAGGTGGTGGAGCCACAAGGTCTGCCGCTGCTCTATGCCACCGACGACCTCTATGCCAATGACGACAACCTTGAGGTGAAGACCATACGCACCTTCTACGAGCAGATGTGGCTCGACCAAGGCCTGACGATAAAGTATATCCGATTCAGAATCAACAAATAAAACTATTGCTATGTATACAGAAGACAACCAACTCTACATCGCGCATTGCGACAACGGACCCCTCTATATGGTGGGTAAGATGGCCAACCGCCACGGCTTGATAGCGGGCGCCACGGGTACGGGTAAGACTGTCACCCTGCAGGTGCTGGCCGAGTCATTCTGCGAGGCAGGCGTGCCTTGCTTCATGGCCGACATGAAAGGCGACCTCTCGGGCATCAGCCAGGCTGGTAAGATGAGCGGTTTCATCGAGAAACGCTGCCCTGAGTTCGGCATCGAGAACCCGCAGTTCCACGGCTGCCCCACGCGTTTCTTCGACGTGTATGGCGAGCAAGGCCATCCGCTGAGAGCCACCATCTCCGACATGGGACCGCAGCTGCTGTCGCGTCTGCTCGGCCTCAACGAGACCCAGACGGGCATCCTCAACATCGTCTTCAAGATCGCCGACGACCGTGGCTTGCTCCTTATCGACATGAAGGACCTGCGCCTCATGCTCGACTATGTGGCCAAGAATGCCAGGGAGTTCACCACCACCTACGGCACCATCACCTCGGTGAGCGTGGGCGCCATCCAACGCGCCTTGCTGGCCCTCGAGGCAGAAGGCGGCGACCTCTTCTTTGGCGAGCCTTCGTTCAATGTGTTCGACTTCCTCCAGACCGAAGGAGGCAAGGGCGTGATGAATGTGTTGGCTGCCGACAAGCTGATGCTCAACCCCAAACTCTATTCCACCTTCTTGCTGTGGCTGCTGAGCGAACTCTACACCCAGCTGCCCGAGGTCGGCGACCTGCCGCTGCCCAAGCTGATCTTCTTCTTCGACGAGGCTCACATGCTGTTCAAGGACACCTCCAAGGCCTTGGTCGACAAGATCGAACAGGTCATCCGTCTGGTGCGTTCGAAGGGTGTCGGTGTCTATTTCGTCACCCAGAGCCCCGACGACATCCCCGAGGTCATCGCAGGCCAACTCGGTAACCGTATCCTCCATGGGCTGAGAGCCTATACGCCTAAGGAACAGAAAGCCGTGAAGGCGGCAGCACAGACCTTCCGCACCAACCCGAACTTCAACACCGAGGCAGCCATCCTCGAACTCGGCACGGGCGAGGCCTTGGTCTCGTTGCTCGACGAGAAAGGTGCCCCCTGCATTGTGGAGCGTGCCAAGATCCTCTTCCCGCTGAGCCAGATTGGCGCCATCACCGACGACCAACGCAACGAACTGATCCGTAAGTCGCGCATCTATGGCGTCTACGACAAGAGCTTCGACCGCGAAAGCGCCTACGAAGTGCTCGTCGAACAGCAGAAACAGGAGGAGAAACGACTCCAGAAAGAGGCCGAAGAGGAAGAGAAGCGCAAGGCCAAGGAAGCGAAGGAAAGGGAACGCTCAAGGAGCACCAGCTCCAGAAGCACGACCACCAGAAAGAAGAAGTCGACGGCAGGCAAGGCGCTGGAGAAGACCATCAACACGACGGCTACGACCATCGGTCGTAACCTCGGCAACCAAATCGTCCGGTCGATTTTGGGTAGTATCTTCAAGAAGAGATGAAAAAAAGGAAGGCGATTGCCTTCCTTTTTTTTAATCATTCCCAATCTCTTTCAACATCGGCACAAACTTGAAGTCGCCGAACTCCTCTTTTTTCAGCGAACCATCATCCATCTTGGTGACCCTAAGCATGGTCTGTCCGTCGCCTTTGGCGTTGTCCATCGGGATGACCATGATGCCGCCTGTCTTCATCTGTTTGACAAGCGCCTCTGGTATGCTGGGTGCGCCAGCTGTGATGATGATGCGGTCGAAGGGCTGGTAGGTGGGCAGACCCTCATAGCCGTCGCCCAAGAATGTCTTGACCTTGAACGGCAGTTGCTCGAGGATCTCTTTCGTCTTGAAAAACAGGTTGCGTTGCCGCTCGATGCTGAATACCTTGGCACCCAGTGCGGCCAGCACACAGGCCTGATAGCCTGAGCCTGTGCCGATTTCGAGCACCTTCATGCCTTTTTCCACCTTCAAGAGCTGGGTCTGGAAGGCCACCGTGTTGGGCTGCGAGATGGTCTGCCCTGAACCGATGGGGAAGGCCTTGTCCTGATAGGCGAGCTCGACAAAGGAAGAGTCGAGAAAAACATGGCGGGGCACTTCGTTGATGGCGTTCAAGACGGCTTCGTCGGTGATGCCCTTTGTTCGCAAAGTGTCAACGAGTTGCTTGCGTAAGCCCTTGTGGCGGTAGTTGTCTTCTAGGTGGGTGTTCATTTTTGTGTTTTGCGGCGCGAAATTACGCCAAACCTAACGATAAAAGAACTATTTTTGCGGAAAATTTTTTCATATGCTGAAAATCGGTGTTTTAGGTGCAGGGCATCTGGGCAAAATCCATATCAACTGCATCAAACAGATAGAGAATTACGTTTTGGTGGGTTTTTATGACCCGGCTGAGGAGACCGCCAAGCAGGTGGAAGCCGAAACGGGCGTCAGCAGCTTCGGCTCCATCGATGCTCTGATTGATGCCGTCGACGTGGTCGACATCGTCACGCCCACCATCCGTCATTTTGAATGCGCCTCGAAAGCTTTGCTGAAACGCAAGCATGTCTTCATCGAGAAGCCCATCGTGGCGACGCCCGAGGAGGCCAACGCCCTGAAGAAGCTGGCCGATGAGGCTGGGGTGAAGGTGCAGGTGGGCCATGTGGAGCGGTTCAACCCCGCCTTCATCGCGGCCGAGCCTTTCATCAAAGACCCTTTGTTTGTTGAGGCGCATCGCCTGGCGCTGTTCAACCCGCGCGGCACCGACGTGCCCGTGGTCCTCGACCTGATGGTGCACGACCTCGACATCCTGCTCACCATCGTGAAGTCGCCCGTGCAGCATATCAGCGCCAATGGCGTCAGCATCGTGAGTCCCACCCCCGACATCACCAACGTCCGCATCGAGTTCGAAAACGGCACGGTGGCCAACCTGACGGCCTCGCGCCTGTCGATGAAGAACATGCGCAAGACCCGTATCTTCCAACGCGACGCCTATATCACCGTCGATTTCCTCGACAAGGTGGCGGAGATCACCCGCATCCACGACACGGTCGACGAGACCAACCCGCTCTCGGCCACCATCACCTTGGGTGACGGCACCGAGAAACAGATCACGTTCCAAAGACCCGAGGTCCATCCCATCAACGCCATCAAGACCGAGCTGGAGAGCTTCTACGACGCCATCGTTCACAACGCCACGCCTGCCGTCACCATCGACGACGGCATCGGCGTGCTGAAGCTGGCCTATCGTATCCTCGACGCCGTCGACGCCTCCATCGCAAAAGTGCAGAAATAAAGTGGTGACGTTACAATAATAGCCGATACATTTCGTTCCATAATAAAAGACTAGTGATGATATGAAAAGAAACTTTACCTGTCTTACCTTGTTGCTTATCCTTGTTTTTGCTGTAGCCTTGCCTTCGTGCAAGAAGTTTGAAGGACCGCAAAAGGTGCCCGCCTATATCCATATTGAATCCATCGAGGTGGACCCCAACCCCGAAAACTATTTCGTCTTTGGCGCCAACACCAGCAAGATCACCGATGCCTGGGTGCATATCGACGACCAGCTGATTGGCGTCTATGAGCTCCCGGCCACTTTCCCGGTCTTGAAGAAAGGGCCCCATAAGGTTACGGTCTATGGTGGCATCAAGGTCGACGGACGCTCCTCGGCGCGCGACCGCTATCCTTTTTACCAGCGTGTGGTGTATGAAAACCTGAACCTGGTCGAAGACAGCATCGTCAACCTGCAACCCGTGGTGAGTTACTATCCCATCAACAATGGAACGAATATCGCATGGATGGAGGACTTTGAGAATGCCAACACCCTGCTTCCTGTGGGTGATAGCACCATCGGCGCCAGCCGCGTCACGGGCGACGAGGCATGGCATTCGGTCAACTCCTTCTGGTCGGGTAAGGTGGAGCTGCCGCCCGACACCCTCGATTTCACAATGGCCACCGCCGACGAGTTCGACTTCTATAAAGGCACCAACGGCGTGTATTGCCTGCTGGAGATGGACTACAACTGCAACGACACCTTCTGTGTAGGCGTGCAGTATTACGAAGGCTACCAACTGGAGACACTGCCTCTGGTGAAGGTGACGCCTACCGACAAGAGTCACGAAAAACCCCAGAAATGGAATAAGATCTATATCAACATTGGCCCCTATATGAACAAATATGCCAGTGCTTCCTATTTCAAGGTCTATTTCAGTTCCGACTTGACGGCTGCCAACATCATGACTTATGGAGGTGCTCCTTATGGCCATGAATACCATCCCATCAGCGAACCCCGTTATTATTATTTCGATAACCTGAAACTGCTTTATCGTAACCTATGAACAAGAATAGACTGGCCACGCTCTATTTCGTCGTCGATTGGATTGCCTCCATCGTGGCGTGGACGTTGTTTTATCTCTTCCGCAAGGCCCACGAGGACCTGTATATCAATTATTGGGACCGCATCACGCATTCTTTCGTCACGCCCAGCTTCTGGCTCGGTGTCATCATCATCCCCATCTGCTGGCTTATGCTTCATGCCGTGACGGGTGCCTACGAGAAGGTCTACCAAAAATCGAGGCTGAAGGAGTTGGGACAGACGTTTTTCATCACCCTGCTGGGTGTGGTCGTCCTCTTCTTTGTGGTGATCTTGGATGATGAAGTGGTTAGCTATAAGTCTTATTATCAGTCGTTTATAGCCTTATTCACGCTTCAGTTCCTCATCACCTATATCCCGCGACTGATCATCACCACCACAGTGATTTCGCGTATCCGCAGCAGGAAGATCGGATTCAATACCCTCATCGTGGGTAGCAACGACAATGCCTGCGCCATCTTCAAGGAGATCGAGGAAGAGGTGAAGCCTTCGGGCCGTCGCCTCATAGGCTTCCTGAATGTTTACGATAAGTCGGAATATAAGCTGGCGGAGTATCTTCCCCGCTTGGGCTCCTACCGCGAGATCGAGCAGGTGGTGAAAGACAAAAACGTGGAGGAGATTATCATCGCCATCGAGCGTTCGGAGGTGGAGACGATGAAGGTGCTGCTCTCGGTGGTCGATACGACCAATGCCAACGTGAAGATCATCCCCGCCATGCAGGACCTGGTATTTGGCACGGTGAAGCAATCGGCCATCTGGCAGGCGCCTTTGGTGCAGGTCACACCCGAGCTGATGCCCATTTGGCAGCGGGTGGTGAAGCGCGCTTTCGACATCGTGGCTTCCATCCTGGCCTTGGTCATCCTCTCGCCTGTGTTCTTGATATGCGCCATCATCGTCAAGTCGACCTCGAAAGGTCCCGTTTTCTATGTCCAGGAGCGCATCGGCAAGGGTGGCAAGCCCTTCAAGATGGCCAAGTTCCGCAGCATGCGTGTCGACGCCGAGTCGGGAGGCACGCCACAGCTTTCGAGCGACGACGACCCGCGCATCACCAAGTTCGGCAAGTTCATGCGTAAGGTACGCCTCGACGAGATCCCGCAGTTCTGGACGGTGCTGAAAGGCGACATGTCGCTGGTGGGCTACCGCCCCGAGCGTCAGTATTATATCGACAAGATCATGGAGACGGCCCCGTATTACCGCCTGCTGCTTAAGGTGAAGCCTGGCATCACCAGCTGGGGCGAGGTGAAATATGGCTATGCCGAGAATGTCGAGGAGATGATTGAGCGACTGAAATACGACGTGCTTTATATCGAGAACGTCAGCCTCGCCCTCGACATCAAGATTCTGATCTATACGGTGTTAATCGTTATCCAAGGACGTGGGAAGTGATTCCCGCTCCTGCTGGGCCTTCAGGTAACAGGCGCGGCAGAGGGGCTCGTAGCTTTCCGTCTCTCCCAATACCACAAGTTTGTCGCCCGCAATGGTGCGGTGTGAGTATTGCGCCGGACTGCCGCAGCGCACGCAGATGGCATGCACCTTGGTGACGTCTTCGGCGATGGCCATCAACGTGGGCATGGGACCGAAGGGCTTGCCCATGAAGTCCATGTCCAAACCGGCTATGATGACGCGCACGCCTTGGTTGGCCAGCTGCTGGCACACGTTGGGTAGCTCGTCGTCGAGGAATTGGGCCTCGTCGATGCCGACCACGTCGACGTCGTTGGCATAGAAAAGGATCTCACTGGCACTCTCCACCGGGATGGAATGCAAGGCCGTGGCGTTGTGCGAAACCACGTCCTCCTCGCTGTAGCGCGTGTCGACACCCGGCTTGAAGATCTCGACCTTCAGCTTGGCGATTTTGGCACGCTTCAACCTGCGGATCAGCTCTTCGGTCTTACCCGAAAACATGGAGCCGCAAATGACCTCGATCCAACCTTGAGTCCTATTGTGTGAATCTTTTTCGAGAAACATAACGAAGGTAGTTAGATTATTTGTAATTTAGCACCCAAAATTAGAGATAAATCTTTTATGAACGACACTTTTGAGAGCCAAAAAGAACAGTTGGTTTCTATTAAGCAGGAAATCAGCTTGTTATACCAACAAATTAACTACCTGTTAAGAAACGAGAAACCCCTCGAACTCCTCGACTTGGATGTGCTGATGAACCGCACACACACCCTTTACGATATGTTATGCTCCGTTAACGTGGGCGCAGTGGCCGACGACGAAGACCTTCCTTTCGACGCCGATGACATCGCTGGCCTCTTCGGCGGGATGACGCAAGAGGAACAACCTGAGGCAGAGCCGGAACCCGAGCCAGAACCAGAACCCGAACCAGAGCCAGAGCCCGAACCTGAACCCGAGCCAATTCCCGAACCTGTCGTTGAGCCGACACCTGAGCCCGTCGTTGAGCCCGAACCCGTGGTGGCTCCCACCCCAGTGGTTGAAGCGCCTGCACCTCAGCCCGAGCCCGAGCCAGAAGTGGCTCCCGTCGAGGAAGAGCGTCCCTTGGGCGACGATTTCGGTGTGTTCCTCCGCTTCGAAGAAGTGCCAGAACCCGAACCCGAGGCGAAGGTCGAGACGGTCGAAAAAGACGGCAAGGTGGTGCATGTGATGGAGGAGATCCCAGAGGAGGACATCCCCGAGCGCGACCGTGTGCATGGCGAAGACCTGGTGACCGACAACCCCTTGGTGATGCCGCGCATGGACGACGAGCGTATGGCCGAGCGGGAAGAGATTGAGCGTCAGTCGTCGGACGGCATGTTGGGCTTCTTCGGACAAGACGACGCCAGCTTTGAGCTCTCGTTGGGCGAGAGCATGATGGGCGAGGACCACTCACTGGCCGCCAAGCTGCAGCAGGCCCCTGGCCGCGACCTGAAGTCGGTCATCGGCATCAACGACAAGTTCTTGTTCGTCAACGAACTGTTTGGCGGCAGCATGGAGAAATACAACAAGTCCATCGAGAACCTCAACGACCTGAAGACCTTGAATGGCGCCATGATTTATCTCAACGAGCTGAAGATCGAGTTGCAGTGGAACAGCAGCAACGAAGCCTATCAGAAACTCAAGGACTTGGTTTCCCATAAGTTTGAATAACCCTAGCCATGTCGAAGCTCTATCTTGTGCCGACGCCCATAGGCAACCTCGAGGACATCACCCTGCGTGCCATCCGTATCCTCAAGGAGGTGGACGGTATCCTCGCCGAGGACACCCGCACCTCGGGCAACCTGTTGCGGCATCTCGACATCAGCAAGCCCATGACGGCCTTCCACATCCGCAACGAGCATCAGGTGGTGGAACGCATGGCCGACAGGATACAGGCGGGGGAGACCCTCGCCTTGGTCACCGATGCCGGCACACCCGCCATCTCCGACCCGGGTTTTCTGCTGGTGCGCGAGTGCGTCAAGCGGGGCATCGAGGTGGAGTGTCTGCCCGGACCGACGGCCTTCGTGCCCGCTTTGGTCAACTCGGGGCTGCCGGCCGAGAAGTTCATCTTCGAAGGCTTCTTGCCACATAAGAAAGGCCGCCAGACCAAGCTGCAGGCAGTGGCAAGTTATCCTTATACAACAATCCTCTACGAGTCGCCTTTCCGCCTGCTGAAGACCTTGCAGCAACTGGCTGAGGTGTGTGGACCCGATCGTAAGGTCTGCGTCTCGCGCGAGCTGACCAAGATCCACGAAGAGAACGCCCGCGGCACCTTGGCCGAGGTGATCGAGCATTTCTCCAAGAAAGACATCAAGGGCGAAATCGTCATCGTGCTCGAAGGCGCATTAGGTGCCGACAACTTCCAAGCGGATGACGACGCTGACGAAAACTGATCCTTACTTCTTCACCTGTTTCTGGTAGGCCTTCAGGCGTGCCACGAGGCTGTTTTTCACACCGTTGGAGGTGTAGGTGGCGCCACTGACGGCATCCACGTCCTGATTCAAGGCTTCGTCGACGGTGAGGCCTTTCCAGGCTTCGTAGAGTCCGCCTTCAACGACGCGCTGTGCGAAACGGGGCGTCTCCTGGTTCTCCAGCAAGGCCACCTCTTTGATGCGCCCTTCGGCATCCAAGGCGATTAGAAGAGGAGTGGGGCCGTTGAAGCCTTTCACGTTGTCGGAATAAGGCGAAGAATACAATACGGTGCCCAATTTGTTGCCTTTGGCGTCTTTCACTTCATAGAAAGCCGTGTCGATGGCCTTGGTCTTGGCGGCATTGGCGAAATAAGGTTTGACATCCGCAACGGGTAGTTCGGGCAGCTTGGGCCCACAGCTGCTCAGCCCTATGGCGGCGGTCAGCATGAGCAAGCCTGCAAAAAGGTGTCGTGTTTTCATCTTTGTGGATTTTTATTTTTTGTGCAAAAATACACAAAACACCCAAAAATTCGACAAAATCCTTATCTTTGTGGCTTCTAAAACATGGAATTATGCTAGTTATTGGTATTGCCGGCGGCTCGGGTTCGGGTAAGACCACCGTCGTAAAGGAACTGGTTAGACAATTGCCAGAGAACTCAGTATCAGTCATTTCCCAGGACGCCTATTACTATGACAACGGCGACAAGACCCCTGAGGAAAAGAAGCAAATCAATTTCGACCACCCCGACGCCATCGAGTGGGATCTGCTCATCGACCATCTCGATAGGCTGAAGCGGGGCGAGACCATCCCGATGCCTATCTACACCTATGTCACCTGCGCCCGTTCGCAGGAGGTCATCTATGTGCATCCCACCGAGGTCATCATCGTGGAAGGCATCATGGTGCTGACCCAAGAGGAGCTGCGCAACCGCATGGACATCAAGGTGTATGTGGATACCGACGGCGACGAGCGCCTGATGCGTATCATCCGCCGCGACATCGCCGAGCGTGGCCGCACATGGGAGGACGTGCTGCGCCATTACCAGACCTTCGTGAAACCCATGCATCAGCAGTTCATCGAGCCGACCAAACGCACTGCCGACATCATCCTGCCGCGTGGCTCAAGCCCCGTAGTGGTCGACATCCTCGCCTCAAGAATCAAGATGCATCTGGGGAAATAAGAAGGGGAGAGACATAACGAAAAAAGCCGAACAAATGTTCGGCTTTTTTGTTGTCCAACCAGGATTCGAACCTAGACTAACTGATCCAGAGTCAGTTGTGCTGCCATTACACCATTGGACATCCAAATCGGCTGCAAAAATACGCTTTTTTTGAATGCTGCAACTAAAAACGGAGATTTTTTTTCGGATTTTTTTCGAGCCGTGAGCGAAGGTTCTCGTAACTGATTATTTATCAGTAGTTATTGAAGCGCGAGCCCCAGTTGTAGGAGAGCATGAAGGTGATGAACACTTTCTTGTTGCGTTCTGAGTCCATGATGGAGACGCCCAAGGGGAAGTACTCGGCTTTCACGTCGATGTTGACGGCCTGCACTTGGGTGCGCGACTTGGCGAAGTCGAAGCTGAGCCCCAGCGAGGCATGCACTCCAGGCGACACCTTGATCTCGCCGAGGCCTTTAGTGAAGGCTGAGCGGCCGAGTATGTCGACCCATTCGTCTTTATGGTCGAAGGTCTGCTCGTCGTAGGTCTCCCAATAGGTGCCGTCGGCGAGCGGCTTGTAGATGCTCACATAATAATAGTAAGGCTTGAGCAGGGCCAGCGACGCCCCCGCCTCGTAGGTCCAGCGCGTTTCGATGCCGCCCCAATAGGGCTTGCCGAAGATGCGCCGTTCCTCGCCATAGCCGAAACGGGCCACGTAGGCGTAGTTCAGCTTGCCATACACGAAAGGCCGCATGTTGAACGACGACATGTTGAGTGTCTTCAGCTCCTTGAGCGAGCGCAACGAGACGACTTGCGCCTCCCAGTTTCGGGTCACATGGATGCTCTTGATCCGCCCGATCTTGAAGCCTGCGCCCAACCCTTGCGTGTGCATGGCTACATGGAAGGAGTTCTGGTGGTTGTAGACCAGCTTCTCCTCGAGCGGCTTGTCGTCGTCGCTCTGTATGTCGATGTTTTGGGCTGACAACAAAAAAGGACACGCTCCGAAAAGCGTGAGCATGAGGATGCGTATGAAGTGTTGTCTGAGGGCAGTCATGGTATAGTATCACAGGTCCCTGAGCCCGTCGAAGGGCCGCGCTCCCAACACCTGTATTAATAACGCGTTTCCTTGATGTACTTTTGCGATTCGCCGTAGGCAGGGCAAGTCTTGTTCGACCTGCATGACGTCATGACGATGCCTGAAACAAAGGCGATTAACAGGGCGATGGCAAGTTTTTTCTTCATAGCTATGAAATTTGGTCTGCAAAGTAACGCATTTTTTCGCGAATTATTACCATCTTTGCAGAATAATTTTGAAAACATGGAAGTTAAGAAACCCAATATCGACGAAAGTTGGTACCAAGTGCTGCGGCCGCAGTTCGAGGCACCTTACTTCGCCGACCTCAAGTCGTTCCTCGTCAGCGAGAAGCGGCAGTATGCCGTCTATCCCCCCGGTCCCTTGATCTTCAACGCCTTCAACCTCACGCCTTTCGACAAGGTGAAGGTGGTCATCTTGGGCCAGGACCCCTACCACGGCCCGGGACAGGCCCACGGCCTCTCGTTCTCGGTGCCCGACGGTGTGCCCTTCCCGCCCAGTCTGCAGAACATCTTCAAGGAGCTGAATGCCGACCTCGGCGTGCCCATGGCGCGCTCGGGCAACCTCGAGAAGTGGGCTAGGGAAGGGGTGCTGCTCCTCAACGCCTCGCTGACGGTGCGCGCCGGACAGGCCGCCTCGCACTCGCGCCACGGCTGGGAACAGTTTACCGACGCCGCCATCTGCGCCCTGTCGGAACGACGCGAGCACCTCGTCTTCATCCTCTGGGGCAACTACGCCATCGCCAAACAGGCTCTGATCGACCCCACCAAGCACCTGATCCTGAAGTCGGTGCACCCCTCGCCGCTCTCCGCCAGCCGCGGCTTCTTCGGCTGCCATCACTTCTCGCAAACGAACCGTTATTTGATAGAGCATGGTATTGAACCGATTGACTGGTCATTGCCTTAACGATAATGGAGATTCCCTTCGGGAAATGCTTTGCATTCGACGGAGTCAATGGAGAAGCCGTTGTTTTGTTGACTGCGGCGGCATGAAACGGTTCCTGGCTGGTAACGGCCCAAACCGCCGCGTGGTACCTAATAGCATTAACTCCATTCCCCGCAGGGGAATCTCAACCCTAATATAAACCTTTATTGTAAAATGAAAAAGATCGTATTCGCCACTAACAATAAAAACAAGCTGCGCGAGATGCGCGAAATCATGGAAGGCCTCTATGAGGTCCTGAGCCTCGACGACATCGGCTGCCACGAGGATATCGTCGAAGACGCCGACACCATCGAAGGCAACGCCAAGATCAAGGCGGACTTCGTCACCAACAAGTACCACGTGGACTGCTTCTCCGACGACTCCGGCCTCGAGGTGGAGGCCTTGGGCGGTGCCCCAGGTGTGTATTCGGCACGCTATGCCGGCGAACATTGCACCTACCAGGACAACGTCGACAAGATGCTCGCCGCCATGAAGGGGCAGACCAACCGCAAGGCGGCCTTCCGCACCTGCATCGCGCTGAACCTCAACGGTCAGTCCTATTTCTTCGAAGGCCGTTGCGACGGACGCATCACCGAGGAGCAACGCGGCACCGATGGCTTCGGCTACGACCCCATCTTCCAGCCCGACGGCTACGAGCAGACCTTCGCCGAGCTGGGCCACGAAGTGAAAAACGCCATCAGCCACCGTGGCAAGGCCACGCGTAAGCTGATCGCGTTTTTGAAGGACTTGGGTTGAGTTGTAAATACAAAAGAAGGCATCCGACATTCATAGTCAACCGGTCGGTAGTGCGCCGTGCGGCCTAAGCCGTACATTCGGATGACAACGTGCTGAGCCTGCGCCGTGCTGTTCATCGTGAACGGGTGCTGCCGGCTCCGGGCAACGATCAGTGGTGGGGGTTCGGTTCGCCCTACAAACGCGGATGCCTTGTGGTTCAGACTAGCTCGGTCTGGAAGTTGAGCGCCTGTATCTCCATGTCGAGTTGGCGCAGCTGCGCGGAGCATTCGTCCACCTTCTTGCCGATGGCTTTCACGTCGACCACGGTCACCGTCTTGATCTCCGAGCGCGAGTAGCGGTCCTGTCCCGCCGAGGCGGTGTCGAAGATGCTGCGCAGGTTGCTGACGCGCATGGTCAGCACGTCCTTGCGGGCCATGAGTTGGGTGAGGGTGACGCCCTGGGCGTTGGTGGTCTTCATGTTGGTGGCGTTGATGCGCCAGATGAGGTCTTCGAGCTGCGTGAGGCAGGCGTCGAGTTCCTTCATCAGCTCCGTGGGCTCTTCCGAAGGCGTGTCGCCTTCCTGCACCTTCACGTTGTTCTGTATGCGCTGTCCCAGCTGTTGGATGCGCTTTTGCAGGTCTTTCCTGATGCTTAATGCTTCTGCGAGTTTCATAGGGAATGGATTTTGGTGGCAAAGATAGGCTTTTTAATTGACAATTGAGAATTGATAATTGAGAATTGACAATTGTCCTTAACGACACACATTCGTCTTATGGCGTCATTCCGGACTTGATCCGGAATCTCCTGAACCGCTAGAGGACTATCTTTCGCTTTCCTTCCTTTTCTCTTGAAAGAAAAGTAAGCGAAAAGTTCAAGGCCGCCTCCATCGGACCTCCCCGCGGCTGTCTAAACGCCTGACTTTCAGGTCGGGTAGTGCCTGTCGGCAAACGCAAGCGCCCCTCCGTGAAAGTCAAGCGTTTAGCCATCCTTTGCGGGCGCTTCCCCGCCCGGCGGCCCCGCCTCCCCGCCCAACCCGGTGAAGGGTGGGCGTTCCCGTACATGGGTGTTTTAGGTTCCCGCCTAACGGCGGGAATGGAAGAGTACGTAGAGTGACCAGCGGCGGCATGTAACGGTTTCTGGCATGTAACGGCTCAAGCCGCCGCGTGGTACCTTTCTTATTGGCCTCCATTCCCGCGCAGCGGGAACCTCATTATCCCACCATTGCGCCCTTGGGAGTCATTCCGGACTTGATCCGCAAATCGAAGATTCGACGGAGTCAATCTCCTGTAGTTATCCGATAATTACCTTATAAAGCATTACCCCTTTCGCCGTCAGCAGGTATTTCTGCCGTGGATGATGGGGCTTGTCGGGATATAAAAGGCGGACGAAACCTTTTGAAATAGCGGGGTTAAGGTGAACTTTTAAAAAATTGTCTCGTCCCTTAAGTTCCATACCCATCATCATTTCTTTTACGGATAGTTTCTGATGTCCGATAACTTGTAAAAGACCAATTACATCTGGGCTAACATAACCAAACTTGTCCTGTACTTGTCCTGCGCTTGTCCCTAACTTATGGGGTACTTGTTCGGGTACTTGTCCTGAACTTATAGGGGTGCTTGTCGGGTCTACTAGATTAGGTTGTCGTTCAAACTGCCGACCTCTTCTGCATTCTTCTTTATTCACGGATTCAACTCTGGTGTATGTCTGATACTCTTTCCATGCAGTCCTGTTCTTTCGCTTCTTGGCATAATGCTTGTCAAGTAGGTCAGACACTTCATCCATGGTCAAATCACCTTCGATGTTTTTGCGTGCGAGTTCAAGAAGATAGTCCGACACCTGCAATCCATCCACGGCTTGCAGACCGATGGCTGTGCTCCAAGCATAGGCGGCCTCGCGCTGAGCGGGCTCTCCTTGCCGGATATATTCATCGAAGTCAATGTAATGCTGTTCTTTGGCCATGGCGTGTCGTCGTGAATCAGGCTTCAAAGATACGAAATTTTGGTGGATTGTGGGTCTTTCTTTCTTCCTTTTTCTTGAAAAAAAGGAAGCGAATTTTGCGCAAGCCGAACGCAGAGCCGAGCTTGCTCGGGCTATGCTGAGGCAAGGCAAAATCAGCGAAGCTAAAATTCAAGGCCGACATCATCGGACCTCCCCGCCCAACCCTGTCGGGTACTGGCATTCCCAGTCCGGGAGAACCTCATGAGACACTTCTGCTTTTGTGCTACGCCCAGACCCAAAAGCCTCATCGCGGAGGAACGTCCGCGATCTCCTACGCTTTTGGGACTCCACCTCTTGCCGTCGATTCAATAGGCTGCAAGCAGCCATGTCATGCCAACGTGGGTTTGTGCGATGGAGGGCATCTATGGCTGCGGTTTTGTCTCCATTGTCCGGCAATAAGGTAAGGAAAGAAGAGGATAGGCTTTCTGAGTTTGATTATTATGTATCTTTGCGTCGTTTTATCTGACACTACCATGAATAACGAGAAGAACAGAAAACTAAGCGCGCGAGAGCAACGACGCTTGGACGTCTTTGAGAAGACCAGCGAAGCCCTCGTCGGGCAGGGCTACAAGAGGAACGACCTGAACATCAGCATCGTCAAGGCCAACCTCTTTGTCCTATTGCTCGCCATCCCGGTGACCGCCATCGGCGTGTTGCTTTTCGCATGGAAGAATCCCATTGTGTTACTGAGGCCGACGCCCAAGGCGAGTCTGCTGTTCGCCGTCATATTCATAGTGCTCATCGTGGCCCACGAGCTCATCCACGGCCTGACTTGGAGCGTGTTTGCAGAGCATCATTTCAAAGACATCGATTTCGGGTTCATGAAGGAGTACTTGACACCTTACTGCACCTGTGCCACGCCCCTGACGAAGCGCCATTACATCT
>JAEEGK010002945.1_pt1 | contig 42645 bp, 37 predicted proteins | sample 8958771 | NCBI WGS metagenome assembly JAEEGK01 (sample SAMN16246547, study PRJNA631951) | gut metagenome | biome: gut microbiome; feature: rumen; material: SC-attached | host: Bos | place: Iran: Karaj | collected 2018-10
TACGAGCGCATAATTCTTTTCCGCGTGACGGCGGAGACGGTTCGATTGTCACATTTTGCGGAGCAAAACACCGCAGCTTTTATCTTTTCACTCTTATCTGAAAAAAAGCGAGAAGAGAGAAAAGTGAGATGACCGTCCGCGCGGACGGAACAAATGTAAAGGACCCTGATTTGCCGGCCGGGCAAATCAGGGTCCTTTTTTGAGAGACGGCGTATGCATTGAAAGAGGCGTCGCATGCGCGACGGATCTGACTCGATCCCTCAGTCACGGCTCCGCCGCGACAGCCCCCTTTCACAAAAGGGGCCATTGGTGCTGCTTCCGTCCAATGCCTCCCTTTCGAAAAGGGAGGTGGGGCGCAGCCCCGGAAGGATCGGATTTGATTTACCTTTTTCGTTCCCCCGTACTCTTTACAAAATCGGAGCCCAGCGGAGCGGGTCCGATTTTGAAAGGAGGAGCAACGGAACGATACGAAGTTTTTGCTGGAAGCCCGCGGCTTTCAGCGGAAACGAAGCGAGCGGAGTTTGCTCCGACGCACCCCCGCGCCCGTTCGACTCCCACGTGTATGCAAAAAGAAGAGGACGCCCCACCGGGGCGTCCTAACGGATAATGGGAGTCGACCTGTGCAGCGGCACAGGCCAGGGCGCGGCTCTGGGCTGCCGCCGGCAGCCCATTCACTCCCGCGCCCGTTCGACTCCCGCGTATATGCAAAAAGAAGAGGACGCCCCGGCGGGGCGTCCTCTTCTTTTTGGAGCGGATAATGGGAGTCGAACCCACCTCTCAACCTTGGGAAGGTCGCATACTACCGATGTACTATATCCGCGGATACGCTGTCCTTTTTGTGCTGTTCATCTTAGCACAGGCTTGCGGAAAAATCAATACCGCCCTCGAAAAAAGAGGTCATATTCTTTCCCGGCTTTCATATCATCATAACGCGAGGGGAAAACGATGGATACATGCAGAGAGTTTGACGGGGCGGCGATGCTGCTTCCGAAGGCCATAAGAGACCGTATGCTTTTCCTGGACGGAGCTCTTCGCGCCGCGGCGGAAGAGATACGCCTGCGCAGCGGGAGAGGCGCCGCGGTAGTGACGGCGTCGGGTACCGTGGCTCTTGATATCCCGGTGACGGGAGCGGACATAGAGGAAACGCTGGATAACGCCGTATGCAGTTCCATGCACAGCGCGGCGGACAGTATCCGGCGCGGTTTCGTTACCGCGCCGGGAGGCTACCGTATAGGCATATGCGGGAGCATGGTGATCAGAGCCGGGGAAAAGAGCGGCATGAGGAACGTAAGCTCGCTGTGCATACGCATACCGCATATGTACCGCTGCGCGGACGAGGAGATCGTCAAAGCTGCGCGTGAGGCGTCGCTGCTCGTGGCGTCTCCTCCTGCGGGAGGAAAGACGACGCTCATCAGGGATATCGTGCGCCGCCTTTCGGACGGCGGAAGCAGAGTGGCCCTCGTGGACGAGCGCGGAGAGCTCGCCGCGATGAACGACGGCGTTCCGCAGCTCGACGTAGGCAGGAACACAGACGTGCTGGAATACTGCCCGAAAAAAGACGCCGTGGAGCTGCTGCTTCGCAGCATGAACCCGCAGTATATCGCCATGGACGAGCTCGGCGGAGCCGAAGACATGGAGGCGGTGCGGAGAGCCTCGGGCTGCGGGATACGCCTTATCGCGGGCATACACTGCCCGACGCGGAAGAAGCTCGCGGCGTCGGGAATACCGCCCGGGGTTTTCCCGAGAGCGGTATTTATAGAGAAAAGAGGAGCAAAGCGCATATACGAAACGGAGGAATTGTGATGCTGCGCCTTATCGTAGCCGGAGCGATAGTCATATGCTGCACTCTGCTCGGCATAAACGCCGGAGGGAGGTCGAGACAGAGAGTCCGGGCGCTGAGCGGACTTATTTCTTCTCTGGAGATCATGAAAAGCGAGATCTGCTCCGGCCTTACGCCGCTGCCGGAGCTTATCGGGATGCTTGCAGGGCAGTGCGCTCCGCCGGCGGCGGAGCTTTACGTAAAGTGCTCGGAACTGATGGGTAAACGCCGGTCCTTCCGGGACGCCTGGAGGCGTTCGCTGGCCGAGTGCGGAGAGCTGTGTCTGCTCGACGAGGAGGAACAGGTCCTGCTGGAGCTCGGCAATACGCTCGGACGCTACGAGGCGGAGCAGCAGCGCCCGGCGCTGGAGCACGCGCAAAAAAGACTTGAGCTGTTTTTGAGCATAGAGGAAAAGGAACAGACCGAAAAAAAGCGGATCAGCGCCGCCCTCGGAGCGGGAGCGGGCATAATGCTGGCACTGCTGCTCGTATGAGGGAGGAAACGCTTAGTGAACGTGGAACTCGTATTCAAGATCGCGGCGGTAGGCATAATCGTCGCGGTGCTGAACGTGCTGCTGAGCCGCTCGGGAAGGGACGAGCAGGCGCTGATGGTGACGATAGCGGGCCTGGTCGTCGTGCTCGTGATAGTGGTCCGGGAGATAAGCGACCTGTTCGCGCTGATAAAAAATCTTTTCGGGTTTTAGATGGACACGCTGTTGAAAACTGCCGCTGTCGGGATAACGGCGGCCATACTCGGCCTCGTGATCAAAAAAAGCAACCCGGAGCACGGTATGCTCCTGGCCGCTTTTACCGCCGCGGCGATAATCGGCGCGGCGCTGTCGCTGGCGGGACATACGGTGGAATTCATCACGGCGACGGCGGAAAACGGCGGAGTCAGCGCGGCGCTGTATATGCCGGTGATAAAATGCTCCGCGGTCGCTCTGACGGGAAAAACGGCGGCGGATATCTGCCGAGACGCGGGACATTCCGCCTCGGCCTCGGCAATAGAGTTCACGGCGGCCGCGGCGGGACTGTATATATCCCTTCCGCTTCTGAAGAGCGTGGTGGATCTGGTGGCGTCGTTTGTATAGGAAATGCACGGTGTTGAAGAAAAAAGCAAAAACAGCCGCAATGACGGCAGCGGCGTTATTCCTGCTCGCGGGGAGCGCCTCGGCGGCGCTGCCGGACGCGGGGGAGGAGATCAGCCGCGTAATAGACACGCAGGCAGTCGAAGAGGCCGCGGGCCTCCCGCCGGAGATAGATCTGCGGGTTTCGCCGGATCTTGACGGAGCGCTGAGGATACTGTACGGACGCCTGAGAGAAGAAAACAAAGGGATGCTTTCAGACGCGCTTAAAAGCGCGGCGATCACGGTGATAATGAGCTTCGTCTGCGCGGCCGCCGCGGCTCTCGGAGAAGGAGTATCCGGCCCGGCGAGGCTTGCCGCCGCGGCGGTGACGGCCGGGATATTCGTGAGCGCGGGGGGCGGGCTGATGGCGCAGGCGACGGAAGCGGTAGGAAAGTTAGAGGATTTTTCCAACGTGCTTTTGCCCACGCTCGCCGCGGCCGAGGCCGCGGCGGGGCTGTTCACCGCCGCCGCAGCAAAATACAGCGCCGCGGCTCTGTTCTTCAATATCCTTACGAACCTTATTTCGAGACTGCTCACACCGACGGTCTTCGTTTTTATCGCGGCGTCGGTAGGGGAGGCCGTCACGGGCAGCCGCGCGCTTTCCGGGGCTGCTTCGCTGATAAAATACGCGGCGATCATGACGCTCACGGCCCTGCTGCTCGCGTTCACGCTGTATATAAGCGTAAGCGGCTTTACGGCCTCCGCCGCCGACGCTTCCGCGGTCAAGGCGGCAAAGACGGCGATATCCACCATGATGCCGCTTGCGGGAAGCATAGCCTCCGACGCGGCTTCCGCCGTCATGTCGGCGGCGGCGATAAAAAACAGCGTCGGGGCCTTCGGGATGCTGGCGGTCATCTTCATGAGCGCGGGGCCGTTTCTGAACACGGGAGCGAGGTACCTCATATATAAATGCGCCTCGGCATTGACGGCCGAGGTCGGCGACGGGACCGCGGCAAAGCTGACGGGACGTTTTGCGGACGCCTGCGGGATCATGACCTCGGCGATAGGCGCGGCCGCGCTGATGCGGTTCATAAGCGTGTTTTCGTTTATGGGAGCGATGACGGCATGACGGAAGCGTGGATAAAGGGCCTGACTGCCGCGGCGGTAATAAGCGCGCTTGCGCTGACCCTGGCGCCGAAGGGGCCCGGGTACAGGACCGTAAAGCTTGCCTGCGGAGCGATGACGGTGATAATGCTGATAATGCCGCTGAGAAATTTCGATATAGACAGCTTCGCTCTTTTTTCCGCGCAGCTGCGCTATGACGGAGAACGGATAGCGGAGCGGGCGGGAGAGGACAGTCTCTCGGTAAAGAGAATTATCATACAGGGTCAGGCGAGAGCATATATATTGGACAAAGCGGCCGAACTCGGTATCCGCGATCCTGAAGCGGAGGTCGAGCTTTCCGTCCGGGACGGCACGCCGTACCCTGCGGCAGTGAGGCTGCGCGGAAGCGCGGACGGAGAAGCGCGCGGAAGACTGGCGCGGTTCATCGAAGGACAGCTCGGGATACCGGAAGAGAGGCAGTATTGGGATACGAACGATGAAAACTGAAATTCATGAGCTTCGCGGACTGAAGGAGCTGCTGAAAAACAGCAAGCTTCTTGCAGCGATACTTGCCGGAGCCGTGCTCCTCCTTGTGCTGCCACGGGGGAAGAGCGCAGGCGCGGAGCGGAAGGACGAAACGGACACCCTGCCGCAGTTCAGTCTGAGCGAAGAGGAAAAACGGATCGAGGACGCCTTGGAACGGATGGAAGGAGTGGGAGAGGTTAAGGTACTGCTGACGCTTGAAAGCACCGCGGAGCGGGAATACGCGAGAGACGTCGACGAAAACAGCACGGTATCGGGCTCCGGAGACAACAGGACGGACCGTACCAGCAAGGTCACAAATCTCTCGGGACGGGCTCTTAACGTACGCAGCTCTTATCCGCGCTATCGCGGGGCGCTCGTCGTAGTGTCGGGAGGCGGCGCGGCGCTGAGACTGGAGCTTACGAACGCCGTGTCGGCGCTTACGGGCCTGAGCACGGACAAGATATCGGTTGTGAAAGGCAATAAATAACGGTTTTTCGCGCACCGTTTCGAAAGATCGGCAGCGGCCGGAAAATAAAACGCGGGAGGGTAAAATGAAAATATTCAGAAGAAACGCAATAATCATCACGGTCATTCTTTTCGTATGCGCCGCGGTATATCTCAACTGGTCATACAACAGAAAAGAAGCCGAGCTGGTGCTCGGCAAGGACGAAATGAGCACTCAGGCGGGCCTGTTTTACTCGCGGGATCCGGCCGGGAACGGAACGCAGTCCGACGGCCCGGCGGAAGCGACGCTGAAAAACGATTACTTCGCGTCGGCGAGACTGTCCAGGCAGCAGGCGAGGGACAGCGCGGTGAGCATGCTGAAGGAAACGGCGGAAATGAGCGGCGAGGCCGATGCATCCGCCTCCGCAGCGGATGCGATAAAGCAGATCAACGACAGAGCGCTCACGGAGACCGACATAGAAAACCTTGTCAAGGCCAAGGGCTTCGACGAATGCATCGCCTTCGTGGATGAGGACTCGATAATCGTCGCCGTGCCGGCCTCCGCCGAGGGCCTGAGCAAAAGCGCCGTGTCGCGCATAACCGACGCGGTGATATCCCAGACGGGCTGCAGCACGGAACAAATTAAGATTATTGAAGTGAAATAGCTTTCTTTTTTTCCGTTCCTGTGTTAAAATAACCGAAAGAGTCAATAATAACGACACAAGGGAGGAATTGCAGCCATGGCGGAAAGCAAGGAATATATCACCGGGACTTCGGCCGACGGCAGCGTGAACATATCCGAAGAAGTCATCGGCATTATCGCGCTCGAGGCAATGAGCGAAGTCGAGGGCTTCGGGGGCACGGTGAATATACTCGGCAACATAGCCGAGCTGATAGGAAAAAGGTCCGCCTCCAGAGGCATCAGAGTGACTTCCGATGAAAACGGGATCATAATCGACGCCTTCGTGTCCGTCAGGTACGGTTACCCGGTGGCCGACGTGGCGCGCAGCATTCAGGACGCGGTCTTCAAGGCCGTGTCGGATATGACGGGCACTGCCGTATCCGCCGTGAACGTGAACGTGAGCGGCATACAGTTCGATAAATAACAAAGAAAAGTCATTCAGCGCGGCAGCGGCGCCGGTATGAGCCGCTGCGCGCTGAATGCGGCTGTCTTAAGAGGCGGAGAAACATATGATGACCAGAACAGCGGCAAGAGAAATAGCGGTGCATTTGTCCTTTGAAGAGTCGGTCAACCCGATGGACGCCGGGGAGATGTTCGACGTATTCTTCGACAGGGACTATTACGCCACCCTGTCCTCGGAGGACGAGCTGTATTCCGATTATCCGGACGACGCTCAGCTCCGGTACATACGAAGGCTTGCCGGCGGTGTGGCCGAGCACTCGGCCGAGCTCGATTCATATATAGAAAAGTACTCGAGAAACTGGAGATTTGAACGCATTTCGAGAGTGGCGGCGGCGATAATCCGCGTGGCGATGTTCGAGCTTCTGTACATGCCCGAGGAGATACCGTACAAGGCGGCCATAAACGAGGCGGTGACCATTGCCAAGGGCTATGAGGAGCCGGACGTGGTCCGCTTCGTGAACGGCGTGCTCGGAGGCTTTGTAAAGGGCGAGCTCGGCGGAGCGGATGAAAAATGAGCAATACGGTATATGAGGTGGCCACGGTAAACCGATACATCAAGGAGCGGCTTGACTCCGATCCCGCGCTCGAAGGCATATTCGTGCGCGGAGAGCTGTCAAACTACAAGGTTTATCCGTCAGGTCACCATTATTTTACCCTTAAGGACGCCGAGAGCACCCTGAAATGCGTGATGTTCCGCTCAAACGCCGGCAGGCTGAAATTCCGCCCGGAGAACGGCATGCGGGTGATAGCCGGCGGCAGCATCAACGTGTATCTTCGCGACGGAGCATATCAGCTTTACTGCGACAGGATGATAACGGACGGGACGGGCGATCTGCACGTCGCCTTTGAGCAGCTGAAGGAAAAGCTTTTCAAAGAGGGACTGTTCGCTCAGGAGCACAAAAAACCCATTCCGCGCTATCCCGGGCGCATCGCCGTGATAACCTCGCCCGCCGGAGCGGCGGTGCGCGATATCATACGCGTGCTCGGCGCGAGGTTCCCGGCCGCGGAAATAATCATAGTCCCGGTACGCGTGCAGGGGACGGAAGCTCCCGGAGAGATAGCCGGGGCCATACGCGCCGCAAACGTTCTCAAGCTCGCGGATCTTATAATCACGGGCCGGGGCGGAGGCTCGATAGAGGATCTGTGGGCGTTCAACGATGAGCGGGTAGCCCGGGCGATCTATGCCTCCGACATTCCGGTGATCTCGGCGGTCGGGCACGAGCCCGACGTGACCATAGCCGATTTCGTGGCCGATCTGCGCGCCGCGACTCCGTCGAACGCAGCGGAGCTGGCCGTACCGGACGGAGAAGAGCTGAAAAAAGCGCTGCGGACAAGCAGGGGGAGAATGGAAGCCTCGCTCGGCGCCCTTCTGGAGCGCGCCCGCGCTTCGCTCGGCAGACTGAAGGACTCCGGGGCCCTCACGTCGCCGGAGTACATCGTAACGGACAGGCGCCTCCTGCTTGACAGCGTCTGTGACCGACTTGGTCAAACGACAAGAAATCTTACCGGCGCGGCAAGAACGCGTCTCGCTGCCTCGGCGGCGTCTCTGGACGCCATGAGCCCGCTCAAGGTCCTCGCACGCGGCTATTCCATAGCCACGGGGCCCGAGGGCGGAGTCATACGCAGCATCGAGGACGTGCGCCCGGGAGACAGGGTAAAAATTCGCACCGCGGACGGCAGGATAAGCTGCGCCGTGGAGGACAGGGAGAGCATATGAGCGGCAGCAAAATGACGTTTGAAGAGGCCATGGACCGTCTCGAGCAGATAGTAAGGCTGCTTGAAAAAGGGGATACGCCGCTGGAAGAGGCAATGAAGCTTTTTGAAGAGGGGACGGCGCTGGCAAAGAAATGCACCGCGCGGCTCGACGCGGCGGAGAAAAAGATAATGAAGCTCGTCCGCGGCGCCGACGGAGAAGTCTCCGAGGAAGAATTCGATGTCGATGAAGAGTTATAAGCCGCTTATAGAAAAGCGGCTTCGTGAGCTCGTCGCCGGAGAAGACAGACTGCACGAGGCCATGGCTTACAGCCTTCTGGCTCCGGGCAAGCGTCTCAGACCGACGCTGCTGCTCGAATTCTGCCGCCTGTGCGGCGGGGACACGGACGCCGCGGCGGACGCCGCCTGCGCCGTGGAAATGCTGCACGCCTATTCGCTTATCCACGACGACATGCCCTGCATGGACGACGACGATATGCGCAGAGGGCTTCCGACGAACCATAAGGTATACGGGGAATGGCTCGCCATGCTGGCGGGAGACGCGCTGCAGGCGGAAGCCTTCGCCGCGGTACTGAACGCTCCGCTCCCGTACGACAGACGCTGCAGGGCCGCTGCGCTGCTTGCCGCGGCGGCGGGAGCGGACGGGATATGCCTGGGCCAGTTTCTCGATCTTGACGGGGAGGGCAGGAGCCTGAGCGAGGACGAGATAGTCATGCTGAACAGGAAAAAAACGTCCGCGCTTATAGAGGCGGCCTGCGTGATGGGCTGCGTATGCGCGGGACGCGAAGACAAGGAGGAGGACGCAAGGGCGTTCGCCTCGGCGCTCGGACGGGCGTTTCAGCTGAGAGACGATCTTATGGATATAGAATTGTCCTCCGAGCAGATGGGAAAGAACGGAGGCTCCGATGAACGAAACGGCAAGTCGACGCTCGTCTCGCTGCTCGGCGCGGAGAGATGCCGCGAGATCATCCGCGCGTCGACCGAGGAAGCGGTCCGTATCCTTCGCAGCAGCTTTCCGGGCTCCGGTGAGCTTGAGGAGCTTACGCTGAGTCTCGCTGAGAGAAAGAACTGAGTCGGTTTTCGAGTGATTTTTGTCCTTTTGATGCGGCAAGGCTGTCGCCCTGCAAAGACAAAAGGCAAAAAGCGCCGAAAAGATACATTCTCGGGCGGCAGAGGACCGACGCCGCCGGAAAGAAAGCATACTCGAACATAGTTCGCATGCTGAAATAATGCAATACCCCTTTCGATAACCGTAGACGTTTTGCGGGGAGCGGCCGTGTGCCGCTCCCCGCAAACGTAAAAAAAGCAATGCGGGCACACAAACGTATTTTGAGTTTGACGGGCTATGTACATTGTGTTATACTACGAAAATGCAGTGGAATAAGCACGGTTGCAGAGGTAATTCGGATGTGGATCAGCGACGGATGGAAGGATTATGAATTGCTCGACTGCTCGGGCGGGGAAAAGCTCGAGAGGTGGGGCGACTATATCCTCCGCAGACCCGATCCGCAGGTGATATGGGATACCGGCTTCGACCGCGCGTGGGACAGAGCAGACGCGGTTTACCGCCGTTCGGCCTCCGGCGGCGGACGCTGGACGCGCTCCAACGTTCCGGAAAGCTGGACGATCTCCTACGACAGCCTGAAATTCAACGTAAAGCTGATGAATTTCAAGCATACCGGCATTTTTCCCGAGCAGGCGTCAAACTGGGATTTTATACGCGATCGGGTAAAAAAGGCGGGGCGGGTCCTTAAAATACTCAATCTGTTCGCCTACACGGGGGCGGCGACGGTCGCGGCTGCCGAGGCCGGCGCAGAGGTCTGCCACGTAGACGCGGCAAAGGGCATGGTCGCCTGGGCAAAGGACAACGCCGCGCTTTCGGGACTATCCGACAGGCCCATACGCTGGATCGTGGACGACTGCAGAAAGTTCGTTGAAAAGGAGATCCGCAGGGGAAAGCGTTACGACGCCGTGATCATGGATCCGCCGTCTTACGGGCGAGGCCCCTCCGGAGAGATATGGAAGCTCGAGGACAGCCTTTTCGATTTTCTTCGGCTCTGCGCGGGCGTGCTGAGCGATAAACCGGATTTCGTCCTTATAAGCTCATATACCACGGGTCTGTCTCCGTCGGTGCTTACATATCTCGGAAATACCGTTTTTTCCGAAAAATATCCGGGCAGCTGCCGCAGCGAAGAGCTCGGACTGAGAGTCGGCAAAAGCGGACTCGTGCTGCCGTGCGGTTCGGCGTGCCGCTGGACCTGCGACAGCCTGTAATGCTTCAGAGGAAATATCATGAGTGTGATAATAAAAGCGGAAAACGTCGACCACTGGTACGGTGAAGACGAAAACCGTACAAGGGCGCTGAAGGATATCAGCCTTGAGATAGACGAGGGCAGCTTCGTGGCGATACTCGGGCACAACGGCTCGGGCAAGTCCACGCTTGCAAAGCATTTCAACGCGATACTCACGCCCGAGCTCGGGAAAATATACGTTGCCGGCATGGATACGTCCGACAAGGACCTCGTTATTGATATACGCCGTACCGTGGGGATGGTATTTCAAAACCCCGACAATCAGATAGTCGCCAGCGTCGTTGAGGACGACGTGGCGTTCGGCCCCGAAAACATTGGCCTGGAGCAGAGTCAGATACGTCCGAGAGTGGACGCGGCGCTTATGAGCGTGGGCATGTATGAAATGCGGGAGCACGCTCCGCACCTGCTTTCCGGCGGTCAAAAGCAAAGAGTCGCCATTGCCGGAGTCATAGCGATGCGTCCCAGGTGCATAGTGCTCGACGAGCCCACGGCCATGCTCGATCCTTCGGGACGGCGCGAGGTCATCAGCACCGTTCACAAGCTCAACCGCGATTACGGCATAACCATAATACTCATTACCCACCATATGAACGAAACGATCGCGGCCGACAGGCTCATCGTCATGTCGGACGGAGAAATAATCGCCGACGGCAGCCCGAAGAGCGTTTTTACGCACGTGGACATGCTGCGCGGCGCGGGACTGTCGGTGCCGGATACCACGCGGCTGATATACCTGCTCAGGCAGGAAGGCTTTGACCTGCCGCTGGACGCGCTTTCGGTAGACGAATGCGCATCGGCGATATACAAAAAATTCGCATAAAGGAGCGGCTTGAATTGGCGCCTGTCATACAGACCGTAAATCTGACGCACGTTTACAGCCCCGGTACGCCTTTTGAGCATACAGCGGTCGACAATGTCGATTTTACAGCCGAAAGGGGCGAATTTATAGGTATTATCGGACATACGGGCTCGGGCAAATCCACCTTTATCCAGCATTTGAACGGATTGCTTAAACCGAGCTCGGGCCGCGTTCTGTTCAACGGAGAGGATATTTTTTCTTCCAGGCAGAAAACGAGAGAGACGCGCTTCAGGGTCGGGCTGGTATTTCAGTATCCAGAGTATCAGCTCTTTGAGGAGACGGTATACCGCGATATAGCCTTCGGGCCGAAAAACATGGGCCTTTCCGAAGAAGAGATCGACAGGCGCGTGAGAGACGCCGCGGGCTTCGTGGACATTTCGGAGGATCAGTTTGAAAAATCGCCCTTTGATCTCTCCGGAGGACAGAAGCGCAGGGTGGCGATAGCCGGCGTGATCGCCATGAGACCGGATGTGCTTATCCTCGACGAGCCTACCGCGGGGCTCGATCCGGTGGGAAGAGAAGAAATAATAGGGAATATAGTAAAATACCATAATTCCGGAGAAAACACGGTAATTTTCATTACGCACAGCATGGAGGATATCGCCCGCATCGCCGGACGCCTTGTGGTGTTCAGCAAGGGCAGGATCTTCATGGACGGAACGCCGAAAGAGGTGTTCTCCCGCGCGGAGGATCTGCGCAGCGTCGGCCTGGACGTGCCGGACATAACGCTTGTTATGATGAAGCTGAAAAAGCTCGGCCTGCCCGTGGACGATACGGTATACACCGTGGAGCAGGCGAAGGAAGAGCTTATGAAGCTCAAGGGGAGAGGCAAGGATGTTTAAGGATATCACAATGGGGCAGTATTTCCCCGGAAATACCGTCATCCACCGCCTTGATCCGCGGACGAAGCTCGTGCTGACCCTGCTGTATATAATAGTTTTGTTCGTTGCCAAGGGCATATGGTCCTACGCCGTGATGCTGGCCTTCCTTTCGGTATGCGTGATACTGAGCAGGATAAGGCTTTCCGTACTGCTGAGCGGAGCGAAGCCCATAGTCTTTATAATCATAATTACGGGCATACTCAACCTGTTTTATACCAAGGGCGAGCATCTGCTGATAAAAGTCTGGCGAATCAGCGTATATCTCGAGGGACTTCAGACGGCGGGATTTCTGATACTGCGTATACTGCTGCTGATATGCTGCACGCTGCTGCTGACCTACACCACCTCGCCGCTTCAGCTCACGGACGCGATGGAGTCGCTGCTCGGTCCGCTGAAAAAGCTTCATTTTCCGGTGCATGAGCTCAGCATGATGATGAGCATCGCGCTGCGCTTCATACCCACGCTCATCAAGGAAACGGACAAGATCATGAGCGCGCAGAAGGCCAGAGGCGCGGATTTCGAAACGGGCAGCCTCAGACAACGGGCCAAGGCCCTGCTGCCGCTGCTTATACCGCTGTTCGTCAGCGCCTTCCGCAGAGCGGATGAGCTCGCAACGGCAATGGAGAGCCGCTGTTATCACGGGGGAGAGGGAAGAACGAAAATGAAGCAGCTCAGGATGACCGGCGCGGACCTGGCGGCGCTGGCTTCGGGAGCCGTTCTGACCGCCGCAGTGATACTGCTGAGGCGCAATATATGAATACCGCGCTGAGGCTTGCCTATGACGGCGCCGCGTACCACGGCTGGCAGCGGCAGAAAAGCGAAGCGACGGTCCAGCAGACTCTTGAAAACGCCGTTTCAAGGCTGTATAAAAGAGAAGTGACGGTCATAGGCTGCGGACGGACCGACGCAGGCGTGCACGCGGAGCGTTACTGCGCCAATTTCAGAGCGGAGGGGAGCATACCTCCCGACAGGCTTCCTCTTGCGCTGAACGCGCTTCTCCCGCAGGATATCTCCGTATACGCGGCGGCGGAGGTCGAGGAGGATTTTCACGCTGTCTTCTCGTGTCTCAGAAAGGAATACACATACCGCGCGTATACTTCGCCCGTAAGAGATCCTTTTCTGAACGGCCGGGCGCTGTTTTTTCCGGAAAAAACGGATATCGACGCCATGCGTCTTGCCGCGGAGCGTTTCAAAGGCACCCATGATTTCGCGGCCGTGCGCTCGGTGGGAACGAATGTGAAAACTACCGTCAGGACCGTTTACGATTTTGAAATAAGCCGGAGCGGGGACATGCTCTCCTTTCGCATCTGCGCGAACGGATTTCTGTACAATATGGCTCGGGCAATGGTCGGCACCGTACTGTACGTCGGGCTCGGCAAGCTTCGCCCGGAGGATATAGACGGCATTCTCGACAGCCGCGACCGCTGCCTTGCCGGACCGACCGTGCCGCCGCACGGACTGTATATGACGGGGGTATGGTACGAGGGCAAGGCGGGAGCTCTTTTTGCCGACGGCTGACGCCGCGGGCAAAGCCGGAGGTGATGATCCTTGAAAAAAGGCAGAAACGGGAAAAAAACCAAGATCGGGACCGCGATCTCGTTCGTTATACTTCTGTTGATCATTATTGCAGCGGTGGCGGCTGCGCTGAACTGGGACACCCTCAAACGCACTCCCGCCGCAAAGAAGGTAGAGGGAGCGTTCGGGATCTCCCGGCAGAATACCGAGGCGAGCTTCAGCTTCGATATGTATTCCGACAACGTTTTCGCCCAGCTCGACGGCGGGCTGATCCTCGCGTCGTCCGCTCATATTCAGAGCTTTGACGGCGACGGAGAACTGATCTTTTCCAAAAGCACGGGAGAGGATGGAGCGGTAATCAGCACGGGAGGACGGTATGCCGCGGTCTGGAGCGTAGGCGGGGAAAGCATAGAACTGATATGCGAAGGAAAAAGCACTCAGCTGAAATATCAGGAAGGCTCCGACGCCGCCCATCCGCTGGTATCAGTAAAGGTCAACGGCGACGGGAAAACGACTGCCGTGACGGTGGAGAACGGGTATAAGGGAGCCGTCAGCGTATACGGATCCGACGGCAGCGCGATCTACCGCGTTTATCTTGGCAGCGGTTATCCGCTGGACGCCGCCCTGTCTCCGGACGGCAGAGAGCTCACCGTATTGACGATGACGGAAAACGGGAGCCGTGTCGCGGCTTATAGTCTGGACTCCGAAAACGAAAAAAACGCATGGGAGTCTGACGAGCTTTTCTTCGCGCTCGACTATATATCCTCCGGGACGGTCTGCGCTTTGTCTTCCGAGAGCGCGGTGTTCCTTTCGGATACTCTTCGCGGCAGCGCCGCATATGACTTCGGCGGGGAATACATCAAAGACTTCGTTCTCGGCGGGGACGGTTATGCTCTTCTTCTGCTCGGCAAATACAAGGTGGGCGGATCGGGGCATATCGTTACGCTCGATACGGGCGCGTCGGTGCTCGGCAGCATCGAGGACCGCTCCGAGCCCCAGGGCTTTTCGGCGAGCGGAAAGAACATAGCGGTGCTTTATTCGGACGAGATCGTCCTGTACGATCAGCGTCTCGTGCAGACCGGGAGCATACCCGACGCGGACGGAATAAAATACGCGCTGGCAAGAAGCGACGGAAGCGTGATAATGGTTTCCGGCAACGGCGCTTCGATAAGCCGGCCCTGATAACGGATGGAGATTAACATGAGCATAATCAGCATACTGATAGATATAGTCCTGCTGGCGATCCTTGTTTTCAGCATTTGGCACGGTTACAAGCGCGGCGTGATCATCACTCTTGCGACGGTACTCGCGCTGATAATATCGCTCAGCGTAGCGGATCTCGTTTCCGCGAAGTACTCCGGCGAGTTCACGTCCGTGCTTGAACCGTTTTTCAGCGGCATAGTTGACCGAGGCGTCAATTCCGCAAGAGAAGAGCTCGGCGAGGACGCCGCGCCGTATGAGCTGTGCCGCGTTTCCCTGGAGGGAATGGGTCTGACCCGCTCCGAGGCGCGCAGGATAGCCAGACAGGCGGCGGAACAGGTGGAAGAGGGGAGCGGACTGCACGTCTATAAGACGGTGCTTGTGGACAGACTGTGCGTCGTGACTGCGTATACTCTTGCCATGCTGGTGGTATTCATTCTGGCGATGATCTTCTTTACGGTCGTTGAAAATCTGATCAATTTGGAAATAAGGCTGCCGGGACTCGAAATGATAAACGGCATGCTGGGCCTGGCCTTCGGGCTGATAAAAGGGCTTATGATAGTGTTTCTTATCGCTTGGGTCGCGCGCTTTTCCGGATTGCTGCTCAAGGAGGAGATGATCAGCAAAACTCTCCTTTTGAGGCTTTTTATGAACATCAATCCGTTTACGGGCATTTTCGGCGTGTGATTAAGCAGACGGAACTTTGTGGATGGTCGAGTATTTTAACGAAGTGCAGGCGGAAAGCTGCCCGTCAAAACCGGGATCGTATAGGTTTCCTCTGCTTACCATTGACACGAATGTTATTCTTTCAGTGAAAGGAAGGTGGAGAAATGCAGCCCGCATTGTGTTCGAGATGTAAAAAGAACGTTGCGATCGTCTTTGTAGGCAAGGATGAGAACGGCAAAATGGAGGGATACTGCCTGAAATGCGCCAAGGAACTCAACATAAGGCCTATCAAGGACATCCTTCAGAATATGGGAATATCGGATGAAGAGCTTGAGAGCATAACCGACGATATGATGGAGGCTTTCAATTCGCCCGAGGGAATGGACGGACTTGACGGCGGAAACGACGGCGAGGATGACAACGGGAAAACGGCGACTTTTCCCTTTTTGAAAAATATTTTCGGCGCAAGCCAGCCGCCTAAGCCCGAACAGAACGGAAGAAACGAAACCGGCTCCAAGCCCGAGAGCGGCCAGTCCCGGGGACATAAAAGAAAGTTTCTCGATAATTACTGCATAAATCTGACGGCAAGGGCCGGCGAGGGAAAGCTCGATAAAATGATCGGACGCGAGGAGGAGACGGAGCGCGTCATTCAGATACTCAACCGCCGCCAGAAGAACAATCCCTGCCTTATCGGCGAGCCCGGCGTGGGAAAGACTGCCATTGCGGAGGGGCTTGCTCAGAAGATAGTGAAGGGCGAGGTGCCTTATAAGCTGCGCGAAAAGGAAGTGTGGCTGCTCGATCTCACGAGTCTCGTGGCGGGGACCCAGTTCCGGGGACAGTTTGAGAGCAGGATGAAGGGCCTGATAGACGAGATCAAAAAGCAGGGAAATATCATCCTGGTAATAGACGAGGTCCACAATATCGTCGGCGCGGGAGACGCCGAAGGCTCGATGAACGCGGCAAATATCCTCAAGCCCGCGCTGTCGAGAGGCGAGATACAGGTCATAGGCGCGACGACGTTCTCCGAGTACAGAAAGTACATCGAAAAGGACAGCGCGCTGGAACGGCGTTTTCAGCCCGTTACCGTCGCCGAGCCGTCCGTTGAGGACAGCGTGGCGATACTGAAGGGCATTAAAAAGTATTACGAGGATTTTCACGGCGTAATAATATCCGACGAAATGTGCGAGCAGGCAGTAAGGCTCAGCGAGAGATACATTACCGACCGTTATCTTCCCGACAAGGCGATAGACCTTCTTGACGAGGCGTGCTCCGACGTAAACCTGAAAAACATCAAAATAGAAAAGAACGCGCTCATGCACAAGGAGCTTGACGATCTTGCCAAAGAGCGGGAAATGCTTCTCAGCACCAACGAGGACGCGGAAAGCAAGGATTATGAGCGGCTGGCGGAAATACGCAGCCGTGAGCTGCAGCTGCAGAACGAGTTATCCGACCCGGAAAACTCCGTCATGCCTGCGCTGAGCGTGGAAAACCTTGCCCGTATCATAGAGCTTTGGACCAAAATACCGGCAAGCAGCATCAAGGAAGATGAGCTCAAGCGCCTTGCCAAGCTCGATGAGAGGCTGAAAAAGCACATTATAGGTCAGGACGAGGCCATCGACGCCGTCTGCGCGGCCATAAGACGCAGAAGGGTGGGAGTGACCTCCAAGCTCAAGCCCGTGTCGTTTATCTTCGTGGGGTCCACCGGCGTGGGCAAGACGGAGCTTGTAAAGCAGCTGGCGGCCGACCTTTTCAATTCGCCGGAGTCGCTCATACGCCTGGATATGTCAGAGTTTATGGAAAAGCACGCGGTATCCCGCATCATCGGTTCGCCTCCCGGATACGTGGGCTACGACGAGGCGGGTCAGCTTACCGAAAAGATACGCCGCAAGCCCTATTCCGTCATACTCTTCGACGAGATCGAAAAGGCGCATCCTGATGTTATGAACATCCTCCTGCAGATACTCGACGACGGGCATATCACCGACGCCCACGGCAAGAACGTCAATTTCGAAAATACCGTAATTATCATGACTACAAATGCCGGAAGCGAGCGCAGGGACGGAAGCGTGGGCTTCAACCGCAGCATAAACGAACAGGGCAAAGAAAAGTCTATCAAGGCCCTGAACGATTTCCTCAGACCGGAATTCATCAACCGCGTGGATGAGATAGTTTATTTCAACAGACTGTCCGAAGAGGATTTCACCGGAATAGCGAAGCTCATGCTCGACGAGCTCAAGGAAGGAATGGCTCAGAACGGGTATTCCCTTGAGTATGACGACGCCGTCGCGAAGCATCTTGCCGAAAAGTCGTATTCGGTGGCCTACGGAGCCCGCAATCTCCGACGCACGATCCAAAAGGACGTGGAGGACGCCGTTACGGCCGCCATCGTAAACGAGACAGACGGAACGGTGAAGAATATTTCCGTAAGCATGGACGGCGAGGAAATAATAATAAAGACGTCATAAAGAACAGGACCCGGGAGCGGGAGCCGTGATCGGCTCCCGCTCCCGGGTCAGATATGTCCGCGCAGTATGCGTACTATTCCGTAAAATGAACGTGATTGTTGATGTGGTCGATACAGAAGCAGTGGTATCCGGCGCAGCGGGAGCAGTAACGGAATTCAAGATCGGGCCAGTCCGTGTCCGTACGTCCGCATACTGCGCATTTGTGCCTGTAGGATGCGTTTTCGGTCTCCCGCTTCGCGTCTCTGACCGTTCTTCTGAAATTGATCACGTCGGGCGAGCTGCGCCATTTCAGACGGCTGAAAAACGGCTTGAGCATATATCCGCAGAAAAGCAGGTAGTTCAGCACGCCTACGAGAGGCAGGAGGGTCCGCTCCGTGATCATGCTTATCAGGAAAAACGCCGCGTCGGCATAGGCGAGCCATTTGACCTTCACCGGGATTACGAAAAACAGCAGGACGCGGTTTTCGGGATAAAATGTAGCGAAGGCAAAAAACATGGACAGGTTGATATAGCCCGCGCCGGAAAAAATGATGGCGTTTCTGTAGATAAGCGCGGCGAGAAAAGTATATATCACAGTGAGCAGCATGCCGCAGAGATAGTACACCGTGAATTTGCCGCTGCCCCATTCACGTTCAAGGGATGAGCCGATAAAATAATAAAAATACAGAAACAGTGCCAGAAGAAGTATGTTTCCCGACTGCGGCACGAAAATAAAGGTGATCAGTCTCCATATCTGCCCGCGGAGAATGAACTGGGGCGAAAGATAGAGATAATAAACCAGCGCGCCGGTGGTGTCCATCATGGACAGCAGAAATACGGCGGCGTTGCCTATGACGATATACATCATCAAACGCGGTATCCCGAAGCGGGGATGCCGCATGCAGAAACGGTCTACGGCGCGGTTGAACGATTCGGATATTTTCATTTCAAGTCCTCCGGGAAGTATTCTACACTAAAGCGGGATGATTGTCCATAAAATGTGTCGACGATATGAAAATAAAGCTTTAAACGGAATGTTCAATGTGATATAATGATCAAAATATAAATAATCATTTTATCGTGCATCTCGCCTCTCCGAGACGAGGCCGTATTTCACGCCCGCAGGGCAAAAAAACGCGTACCGCGAAAGGCCGCGGCAGAGAAAGTCAAAGGAGAACGGAATGGCTCCCGAAAGAGAAGAGGACGAAGGCCGGATAGAGGGCAAAAACCCCGTTATGGAGGCGCTGAAGGCCGGCAGACGGATAGATAAGCTTTACATAGCGAAGGGCGAAAATGACAGAGCTCTCGCGTTTATTGCAGCGAAGGCCAGAGCTGCCGGAGCAGTCATATCCGAAACGGACAGAAAAAAGCTGGACCATATGAGCGTGACCCACGCTCACCAGGGCGTTATAGCCGTTGCGGCGGTAAAGGATTACGTAACGCCGGAGGCCATACTCGACGCGGCGGATCAAAAAGGAGAAAAACCTTTCATCATTATCTGCGACGATATTTCCGATCCGCATAATCTCGGCGCGATCATACGGACCGCCGAAGCCGCGGGCGCTCACGGCGTGATCATACCGAAGCACAGAAGCGCCGGAGTGACCGCCGTGGTCGAAAAAACCTCTGCCGGCGCGGTCGAGCATATGCTCGTTGCAAGAGTGGCAAATCTCGCCGCGGCAGTCAAGAGCCTGAAGGACAGGGGCGTGTGGATATTCGGAACGGACGCGGACGGCGACAGACCTCTGTGGAAGGCCGATTTCAGAGACTCCGCTGCCATTGTGATAGGCTCGGAGGGCAAGGGCATGTCCAGACTGATGAAGGAAAGCTGCGATTTTCTGATTTCGATCCCGATGATGGGGCAAGTAAATTCGCTCAACGCTTCCGCCGCCGCGGCGGTGGTGATGTACGAAGCCGTACGCCAGCGTCTCCCTGAGCAATAAAAAACCTTGTGAGGATTACATATGTCGGATCGGCGCGAACAATTGAATAATTCGGACGTTTCCGCGCCGGAGAATTATACCCTCGAGGCCATCCTTTCCGAGTATAAGAGCGAAGCGTTCATCAACAACGAAAAGCGGCTTTCCAAGGAACAGCTGGAGGAAAGGGCGCAGGCGATCATCAACGAGATGAGGCAGAGCGTCGATCTCGAGCTGACGGAGGATGAGGACGGGCGCGGGCGGGACGCGGGGGAGACCGCGGAGACCGGGGAAACGCCCGCCGGCGATACGGATATCACGGATACCGAAGCCGAGGAAGAACATGAGCCCGACGGGAGTCTTTCCGCCGCAGACGCGGTCCCGGAAGAAGGGGACGACGCCGAACAGCCGGAAGAGGAGACGGGGCAGGAAGAAAACCCCGCCGCAGGAGACGGGACCGCCGATGAGGACGGCGGTGTGCCGCAGCCGGAAGAGGAAGAGTACTTCGATAACGAGATCTACGCCGGAGCGGAATTCGTCCGCAAAAGCGCTCAGAAGGCCGAGGCCGCAATAACCCGCAGCAGGGTCCGCCGCAGAAAAAGCTCCGACGATATCCCCGATGAGGATACGCGTCTCGCGGGTGAAGACGGGGCAGGGGAGAAAAAGCCTCGCCGCGAGTTGACCTGGGCGGAGGCTATGCGCAGATACGCCTCCGGAACGGCCGGAATGCGCCGGCGCGAGCTTCCGGCGATGGTAATAAGCTTTATCATGGCGGCCGTCATGCTTGCGCACGGGAGAATAAGCGCACATTCCGGGATAATGCAGGGAAAAGTCACGGTGCTTGTCATGCTCTGCGCTTTGGCAGCCGTGATGCTGCTGTGCTTCGACGTGATCCTGAGAGGAATAAGCGGCGCGATACGCTTAAAGCCGAGAAGCGATACTCTCGTTACTCTCGCGTGCCTTGCCGCGCTTGCCGACGCGGCCGCCGTGTGGGCCGGGGCGGCCGAGGAGCTTGGACTGCCGTTCTGCGCGGCCGCGGCGCTTTCCGCAGCGTTTTCGCTGCGCGGGGAGAGACTGAAGCGTTCGGGCTATAAGACCTCGCTTCGTATGATGAAGGCCGCTAAAATTCCCACGGTCGTTGCCGCGGACGGCGAACGCATCGAAGAAGGTACGGTGCTTTCAAAAAGTCTCGGCACATCAGCCGGATTTTTGCCGAAGCTCTTTTCGCCCGGTCTGTACGAAAAAGTCGGAGCGGTGTTTTTTCCGCTGGCCACTGTCGGCGCCGTTGTGCTTGCCGTGTTTGCCTCCGTATTGAGCGGAGGGAACCGCTTCCTGCACTGCCTTGCCGCAATAAGCACGGTTTCCGCTTCACTGACGGTCTCCTCGGCTTTTTCGGGCCCCTTTGCGTCGATCGCAAGGCGGCTGGCCGATTACGGCGCCGTGATCGCAGGCTGGAGCGGCGCGGAGGAGATCGATTCCGCAAGCGGAATAATAATCAAGGACACCGATCTTTTCCCGGAAAATACGGTTTCTCTGAACGGAGTCAAGGTGCTGTACGGAGCGCCCGTGGACAAGATAATCTCTTATACCGGCAGTCTCATAATCGCATCCGGCTCCGGACTGTCGAGGCTGTTCGGCGAGCTTCTTCGCGAGTATGCCGCGCCGCTGTACAGAGTGGATGAGTTTTCGTGCCACGAGGGCGGAGGCATAGGCGCCGTAATAGGAGGGGACCGCGTTCTTGTGGGCTCGGGAGCGTTTATGAAGCTTATGAGCATACGTGTTCCCGACAATATCGACGTCCCCGGAGCCGTATATTCCGCAGTGAACAGCGAGCTGTCCGGAGTTTTCATAATCAATTATAACCCGTCTGCCGCTGTCCGAAACTCCCTGGATTCTCTTAAAAAAACGCATATCAGACCGCTTTTTGCGCTTCGTGATTTCAATATCACGCCTGCCATGCTGAAAAGCAAGTACGGCGCCGACGCGGGAGAGATAGACCTTCTTTCGTTTTCCGACAGGTACAGCCTGTCCTCCGACCGGGACGCCGAGGAACAGCTCCCGGCGTGCGCGCTGATGAGCAGGGAAGGGCTCAATAACTATACCGAGGTCCTCAAGGGCGGCAAAAGACTGATAAGATCCGTCAGGCGAATGCTTCTTCTTACGGTCGTGAGCTCGTCTGTCGGTATGCTCACGGTGTTTTTCGCCTGCGCGAGAGGCGCCTTTTCGTCGGCTTCGGTATTCAACGTGCTGATCTACCTCCTGCTCTGGGCGCTCGCTTCGGCCCTGATATGCGGGGAAAGCTCCTGAGCGGGCTTCTGAGAAGCATTCTTTGAGCCATCACGCGAAAAAAGCTTGTAAAATCCCATGGGGTAGTGTATTATCTTATTCAGTATGCATTTACATTTTAAGGAGAGGGTACAATTATGACAGATAAGATCCGCAACGTATGTTTGCTCGGCCACGGCAGCGCAGGCAAGACCAGCCTCGCGGAAAGCATTTTGTTCCTGACCGGCTCAACGGACAGGTTGGGCAAAGTGGCGGAAGGAAACACCGTATGTGACTATGACGCGGAGGAGATCAAACGCGCTATCAGTATTTCCACCGCTACGGCTTTTACCGAATATAAGGGCGTAAAGATCAACATTCTCGACACTCCCGGTTACTTCGATTTCGCGGGAGAGGTCAAGCAGGCTATCAGAGTATCCGACGCGGGCATCATCGTCTGCCCCGCGAAGGGCGGCGTTTCCGTCGGCGTTGAGAAATCCTGGGATTATCTTGAGGAGAAGAAGCTCCCCAAGCTCTTCTATATCTCCAAGCTGGACGAGGACAACGGCAGCTTTGACGAGACCTATAATGCTCTCAGAGAGAAATTCGGCCATACCGTATGCCCTGTGGCGGTACCCATTATCGAAAACGAGAAGGTCACCGGCGTTGTGGACGTTATGCTCCGTAAGGCGTACAAAATGGAAAAGGGCAAGAGGGTCGAGGTCGACATTCCCGCTTTCATGACCGATACTCTCGACGAAATGCATACCGTTCTTGCCGAGGCCGTCGCAGAAACCAGCGAGGAGCTTATGGAAAAGTACTTTGCCGGAGAGCCCTTCACCGAAGAGGAGCTTTTCGCCGGCCTTAAGAGCGGCGTAAAGGACGCTTCGATAGTTCCCGTGCTTTGCGGCAGCGCTTTCACCGGCATCGGCACCGAGGTGCTGCTCAACGCAATAGTCAACCTGCTCCCGTCCCCCGCCGACGCTCACCATGAGATAGCCTCCGCCGGGGACGAAACGGCAGAGATCGCCGCGGACGAGAACGGTCCAGTATGTCTGCTTGTGTTCAAGACTCTGTCCGACCAGTACGGCAAATTCAGCTTCTTCAAGGTCGTACGCGGCAGGCTCGACGCCGACATGACCCTAACCAACAGCCGCACCGGCGGCAGCGAGAAGATGGGCCATATCTACAACATGATGGGCAAGAAGAATATCGAGGTCAAGAGCATTTCCTGCGGCGATATCGGCGCGGTGAGCAAGCTCAACGAGACCAAGACCGGCGATACTCTCTGCGATCCCAAGAACGTTGTAACGCTCGAGGGAATAGAGTTCCCCGAGCCCTGCTATTCCATGGCGATCTCGCCCAAGGTCAAGGGACAGGAGGACAAGATAGCCAACGGCCTCGTAAGACTCGGAGAAGAGGATCTTACCTTTACCGTGGAAAACAACGCGGAAACTCATCAGATGGTGCTTTCCGGCGCGGGCGATATCCATCTGGACGTGCTTTGCTCCAAGCTCAAATCCAAATTCGGCGTTGAGGTCGAGCTGAGCGACGTAAAGGTCCCGTACAGAGAGAAGATCCGCAAGAAAGTAAAGGTCCAGGGCCGCCACAAGAAGCAGTCCGGCGGACACGGCCAGTTCGGCGACGTCTGGATCGAGTTCGAGCCCGGCGATACCGAGGATCTGATCTTTGAAGAGAAGATATTCGGCGGCAGCGTACCGAAGCAGTATTTCCCCGCGGTCGAGAAGGGCCTGAGAGAGAGCATGGTCAAGGGCGTTCTTGCCGGATATCCCGTCGTTTTCCTCAAAGCTACGCTCGTCGACGGCTCGTATCACGACGTCGACTCTTCGGAAATGGCCTTCAAAACTGCCGCGAACCTGGCATATAAGGCCGGTCTGCCCCAGGCAAGCCCCGTCATACTCGAGCCCATCGGCACCCTTAAGGTCATCGTTCCCGACAGCTACATGGGCGACGTTATCGGCGACCTCAACAAGCGCCGCGGCAGAGTAATGGGCATGAACCCGATGAGCCAGGGCCGTCAGGAGATAGAGGCCGAGGTTCCCATGGCCGAGATGGGCTCCTATGCGATAGATCTTCGTTCCATGACGCAGAGCAGAGGCTCGTTCAGCTTCAAGTTCGTGCGTTATGAGGAGACTCCGCCCGCGACCCAGGCCAAGATCATCGAGAACGCTAAGCTCGACGAGGCGGAGTGATCTCCCGCATATAAAAAATCCGCATAATTGTCCGCCGCCCGAACGATCGGGCGGCGGATTTTTTCAAAAAATGATATTTATCTCTTGAAATCGTCAATTCAGCGTAGTAAAATAATAAATAAGTAAATAGAAGGCCGTATGACGTCTGCAGGAAAACGGGATATGAAGCCCTGCCGAAGGAGTAAAACTCTCAGGCGCCCCGCGCGCGGGGCAGGACCGCAGGCCGACGGAGATCTGGAGAAGCCCGGACACGGTTCCGGGGGCCGAAGGTGCAAGAGAACGCCGCAGCGTTCTTTAATCTCTCAGGCAAAAGGACAGATAGCGCATTCCTTTAACGGGAATAGTCTTTTTGTATTTATCGGGAGAGCACTGTCGGCTCTCCCGATAGTTTTTTGTCTGACCGTGCCGACTGCCGATATAAACCCGGTTTTCGGCGCTGTTATAAAAAATCTGATCTGGATGGGGAGAAAAAAATGGAAAATCTTGAAGCCGTCGTAACAAAAGTAAATAACGCGATCAACGGCTTTGTATGGGGCGTCCCGGTCCTGTCGCTGCTTATTTTGACAGGCGTTCTGATGACCATACTGACCAAGGTGTTTCAGATAAGCCATATCGGTTATTGGCTGAAGCACACGCTGGGCAGCATCTTCAAGAAGGAGATCAATGCCCATGTTGATGAAAAGGGCACCGTTTCACAGTTCCAGGCGCTCTGCACGGCGCTGGCCGCCACGGTCGGCGTGGGCAATATCGCCGGCGTCGCCGGTGCGATAATCCTCGGCGGCCCGGGCGCGGTTTTCTGGATGTGGGTCGCGGCATTCTTCGGGATGATGACCAACTATTCCGAAAACGTACTCGGCATTTTCTATCGCCGCAAGAATTCCAAGGGCGAATGGACCGGCGGCGCGATGTATTATCTGCGCGACGGCCTGGGCGGATACAGGGGCTTTAAGCACATCGGCAAGGTCCTTGCGATTCTTTTCTCGATCTTCGCCGTTTTGGCGTCTTTCGGAATAGGCAACGCGAGCCAGATCGGCAATATATCCGCTAACCTTCAGAACGTATTCGCTATCCCCGGCTGGGTCACCGGAATACTGCTCATGATACTTACCGGCCTTGTGGTCGTCGGCGGCATCAAGAGGATAGCTGCGGTCACGGAGAAGATAGTGCCCTTCATGGTGGTGCTTTACATCATCGGTACCGTTGCGGTCATCATAATGAACGCAAGCCGTATCGGCGCGGCCTTCGGCGCAATATTCTCGAGCATCTTCGGCATCAAGGCGGTCGCCGGCGGCGCGGCTGGATACGTTTTCGCGGAAGTCATAACCATGGGCTTCAAACGCGGAGTATTCTCCAACGAAGCCGGCCTCGGCTCCTCCGTTATGGTACATTCGGCTTCCAACGTCAAAGAGCCCGTTCGTCAGGGAATGTGGGGCATTTTTGAGGTCTTTATGGATACGATCATCGTCTGCACCCTGACCGCCCTTTCCATACTGACCTCCGGCTGTGTCGACCTTACGACCGGTGTCGCGGACGTTGCGGACAAAAACGCTCTTGTCAGCGAGGTATTCAAAAACTCCTTCGGCAGCATAGGCGGATATTTCATTGCGATCGCGATACTGCTGTTCGCGTTCTCGACCGTTCTCGGCTGGAACTACTACGGCACCAAGGCATGGGAGTTCCTCTTCGGCACCAAATCGACCATTGTTTATAAAGTTATTTTCGTTCTCTTCATATTCGTCGGCGCAACGATGGATCTTGCGCTGGCCTGGGATATCTCCGATACCTTCAACGGACTTATGGCGCTGCCCAACCTCATAGGCGTGATCGCCCTTTGCCCGACAGTGGTGAAGATTACGAAGAACTATATCAGAAGGAATATCAAGGGCGAACGCCTGGAGCCCATGCTCTCGGCTCATCCCGAGATACAGGAGAAGCACGCGTCCGAGCTGTAAGACAGAGCGGCAAAAGAGCGATAAACGATACCGCTTCGGGATTTTTCCCGAAGCGGTATTTTGTGCTGCCGTATTAAGAACGCCGAGCCTGTTTTACATGAGGGGCTCCAGTTCAAGAACGGGATGTCCTTTTTCGCCGAGCCACTCGAGCAATACGGAGGGATCGTCCGTGACGGTCTCGTCGCCGATCATGTCGACGAAGTTATCGATTCCGTAAAGCTCTTTCGCCGTCTTGTTCAGCTTTTCGCCCACGGTATCCTTGAGGGCCTTGGGCATCCACACGATGCGGGCCACGCCGCCGTCGGCCGCCATGAACTTCTTGGAGGCAATGAAGTGCTTGCCGTGGCCCATGAAGCCGGGCGTCTGCACGCCGCCGCCGGTCATGGAGGCCATCTCGGAGAAGGTCATGCCGAGAGGAGTCATTTCGACACATTCGCGGTTTACGATGACAACGCCGTTGGAGAAGGGCTCGATACCGCATATGCACTCGAAGCAGCCGCAGCTCGTCATGGGATCCTCCATGATAGAGTAGAGGCTGACGTTCTCCAAAGCGCCGTTGGAGAGCTGTCTGACTATGTCGTTGACGTCCTGCCATTTGCCGACGCGCTCGTCGATCAATCCGCCCTTTCCGACTATGCGGCAGGGGCCGTTTTCGTTGAGCTCGTAAGTCGCCTTCGCGTCAAGCCAGGAAACCGCACCGCAGAGGCCGAGACGTTCGGGGGTGACTATGCAGACGTGGGAAGGGGAGAAGGACTGGCACATGATGCAGGCGTAGAACTGCTCCGCGGATTCGTCGTTGAGACTTTCGAGTCTCGCGTCGCGCTTGTCGTAAAACTCGTTTGCGACCTTGCGCAGCTCGGTGACCTTCTCGGGCTCGGTATAAATGGTGACCTGGCACTTGTCGACAACGGAGCCGTAGTCGCTCTTGATCTGATTGTAAAGAACGTCGCCGAGGTGCTTGAGCTTGAAGCCGCTGGCAACACAGTTCTTGCTGAGTCTCAGGCGGATCATGTCGCGCTGGCCGGTATGCATGCAGCCCTCGATGCAGTTGAGCCACTGGTGGAACTTGCGTTCGAAAACAGGCTCGAAGTCAGACTGCATCTTTTTGCCGCAGACCTCGACGACGGTGCCGAGATTGATCTTGGTGCCCTCGGGAATATCGTCGACCTCGGGCCCTATCACGGTTATGCGGCCGTCCTCTATCTGATCGAAATCAGCAGTGCGGACGAGCTCGAAGCAGTCTTTTCTGGAGCCGTCGGCTTCAAGGTACATATCGCCCTTGCGGATGATCTCGCCCTCGAACGCGGTGGCGAAAGCGACGGGGATATCGACCGCGCTCATGATGAGCTTGATGCCGCGGGCCTCGACGGAGGTGTCGGCAAACTTGTCGATATCGGGCTGAACTATAAGGCTCTTCGGAACGCGCCACATGTCGTTGTCGTCATTGGTAACGACAGGGAAGCCGAGGGAGATAGCGCCGGCGCCGCAGGCGACTGTAAGATCGTCGACAGGCTCAAAGGCGTTCACGACCGCGTTAACGCGGTCAAAGGTGTATTCGCGTACGCTTTCGTAATCGCCGGGGGTGACGTTGCCGAATATGAGGGCAACGCGAACGGCGACGGAAACGACGTGAGCGGCGGCGGTTATTGTCGGGCCGACCGGGAAGACGCGGTTTTTGTGGCCGAGAGCGATACCTGCGCGGTCAGCCTGCTCGACTATACCGCCGACGAGGAATACGTAAATGCTCTTGCGCTGGTAGCTGCGGATAAGCTCGGCGGCCTTTTCGTCGGAGGGCGCGGAGCCGATGAACAGAACAAAACCGGGGATGTCGCCCGTTACCAGAGGCACGCCGAGCTCGCGCACGTCGGCGTCGGACATGTTGCCGAGGTAGAGAGTACCCTCATAGGGCTGGGGATTGTTGATGTATTTGCAGACCTCGATGACCTCGGCTGCACAGGCTGTGGCGATACCGGAAGTGAAAATGTCCTGCGTGTGCTTTTCGCGGGTCATCTGAGAGCGTATCCATTCCATGGATTTTCTGAGTTCGCCGACGGTCTGATTTTTGCTGCCGGTAAAAGCATAGAGACAGCCGAGATAGTAGGCGGTATCGGGATAACTGACAGGATCGCTGTCGTTAAATCCGGCAAGGGCTTTTTCAGCCTCTGCCAACATCTCGTCAGAGCCTTTGAATACTCTTTCAAATAGCGTTGCCATATTATAACTCCATCTCTTCCTTGATTTTTTTTACTCCCTCACGAAGCTCGGGGCATGCATCGTATACGCCTTTTCCTTCACGGTCTGCCTGAGCGGCCACGTCGCTGAAGCGAAGCAGGCCGATCAGCTCGTTTTCGGGAACTCGGGCTCTGATAAACGCCTCGTCCTCGGGAGTCCTCAGTTTGTTGCCTATGACGAATATTTTTTTTACGTTGAGCTGAGAAGCGAGATCACGGATCTTTGCAAGGGTCTTCATGCTGCGCTCTCCCGGCTCCACGACGACGACGAAGCCGTCCATGCCGGCGGTCGTGCCGCGGCCGAGATGCTCCAGGCCGGCCTCCATGTCCATTATCACGACGTCGTCGCGCTGGAGGACAATGTTGGAAAGCAGACGCTTGAGCAGCACGTGCTCCGGACAGACGCAGCCGGAACCGGCGGTATCGACCGTGCCCAGAACGAGCAGGCGAAGGTTGCCCTTTTTCAATGCAAGCGTGTCGGGCAGGTCGTCCACCTTGGGATTAAGGCGGAATACCTTGCTGTATTCATCCGCCGCCGTGCGCTCGCGTATGAGCTCCTTCATTTCAGAGATCGGAACGATGGAGTCAAGCTCCTCGTCCGAGTAGCCGAGAGCGGCTCCGAAGTTGGCGTCGGGGTCCGCGTCTATCGCGAGGACGGTGCAGCCTTCGTCTGCGTAAAGCCCCGCGAGTATGGCGGAAACAGTCGTCTTGCCGACTCCGCCTTTGCCTGTGACCGCGATCTTCAAGTGATCAACCTCTTGATTTGCAGAATTATATGTTGAGGGCCGCCCGCTTCTTTTCTATGCCGTCTATCATGGCGGCGCAGAGCTTCGCGGGATCCATTTCGATGACGTATCCGGCGCCGACCATTTCTCTCGCGCCGTCGGTAATGAGATGCATCATCTGACTGGAGCCCTTGACCTGCGGCTCGATGCCGAGATATGTATCGATACCGGACGCGACGACGTAGTTCGCTATCGAAACGGCTTTTTCGCTCATCCATTCGGGGGCGCAGCCGAGAACGGGGAGCTGAGTCACGTTTATGCCCCACTGCTTGGCGACCTCGCTGACAAGCACAAGGATACGGCTGATATCAACGCAGGAGCCCATATGAAGCACGGGCGGGATATCGACGAGCTTGCATACTCTCTTGAGTCCCTCGCCGCAGAGATCGCGGGCTTCCTTGCTCATCAGTCCGGCCTTTGCCGCCGCCTGAGCGGCGCAGCCGGTTGTGACTATGATGACGTCGTTCTTTATAAGCTCCTTCATCATGCTGATGTGGGAGTAATCGGAGCGGACCTTGGGATTGTTGCAGCCCACGAATCCCACGGCGCCGCGAACGATGCCGGCCTTTATCGCGTCGATAAGAGGCTTCCAGGTACCGCGGCCTTCAACAAAGGAATTCGTTACGCCGTCAAGCTCGTTTATGATCGCCTCGCAGGAATAGCCGACGACGGCTTCTTCCTTGTGAGTGGGGATGAACACCCGGTCGGGATCGCGGTTCACGAAATTGTCTATTGCCATGCCCACTATGGTCTTGGCGGCTTCCTCGGCGTTGGAGGGCTCGATGAGGACAAACTCGCTGTCGGGGATCATCGCCTTGGGCGAGGTGGTTATCATCTTGGTGTGGAAGCATTTGCTGAGAGGGCCGAGGGCAGGGAAGATGCACTGTACGTCGACGACTATCAGCTCGACCGCGCCGGTAAGGATCGCGTTTTCCTGCTGCAGGAAGTTGCCTGCCATGGGGATGCCGTGACGCATGGCGACCTCGTTGGAGGTGCAGCAAAGACCGACTATGTTGATGCCCTTTGCGCCTACGGCCTTTGCCCTGTCGATGAATTCCTTGCGGTCGGCTATCTCCGCGACCGCCTCGGAAACGGAGGGATCGTGACCGTGAACGACGATGTTGACCATATCCTTGGAGAGAACGGCCAGGTTTGCCTCGGTCTTAACGGGCTTCGGGGTGCCGAAAATGATATCGGAGAATTCGGTGCCCATCATGGAGCCGCCCCAACCGTCGGCAAGACCGGTCCTCATCGCCTGTCTGACGAGCGCGGCGGGATCGGCCATGACGCCGATGTGCGTCATATGCATCGACTCGGTGCATTCTCTGTCGACCGCGCGGGGAGCAATGCCGAGCTCATTCCATTTGTCCTGACGCTCCTGAGGAGCTCTCTCGAGGAATTTGAGAGTGCCGAAGGGTTTGCCGTATTCGTTGAGACCGACAAGAGCAAGATCTTTGGCTATATCATAGATATCTCTGCCCTCGGTCTCGATCCCGAATTCTTTTGCCACACGGATACATTTTTCTTCGTCCTTGATCTTGTAGATGCCGTCTTTATCGGCAGCGGCAAGGGTATAGCATATCTCACGGCCGTGGTCGGAGTGAGCCGCAGTGCCGCCTACAACAAAGCGCAGATAATTCCTGCCGGCAATGGTGTGCGCGTCGGCGCCGCAGATGCCCTTGGGAGACTTGGGCGTGATGCGGCAGGGACCCATTGAGCAGTTTCTGCAGCATATACCGTCCTCGCCGAATTTGCAGTGATTTTTCTGCGCTTCGGCGCGTGTTTCCCAGGTGTCGATACAGGCTTTGCAGGCTATCTCTCGGAGTTCTTTTGCATCGCTCTCCATCTCCTCGATGGTGGTGAAATGTTTCATGGGTTACCTCCTGCTGAATATAACAAGTGCCGGTAAACGGCAAATACTTGCGTACTGAAACGGTAAAAGGGCACAGTAATACCCCATTATCATTTTTCGCAAACAATTCTACCAAAAAAAACGCCGATAATCAACTGTAATTAGTGACAGCATACTAATGCGGCGCGGCTTTGTTTTTACCTTTTTTGACGGTTTTTTGCACAGATATGAAATGATTGATAAAAGAAGCTTATCGTATAATAATAAAATCATTTCAAAGCCCGCGCGAGGCGGAAGTCCTTGCCCGGTACCGCGGCAAAGCGGAACGCGGAGGCTCCTGCCTCCGCGTTCCGTGTATGAACAAACTTTATTTGAGAAAGCCGCTTATGATGCGCTCTTCCGCTTCCTGCTCGGACATGCCGAGAGTCATGAGCTTGAGCAGCTGATCTCCGGCTATGCGTCCTATTGCGGCTTCGTGAACGAGCTGCGCGTCGACGCAGTCGGACTCTATCGCGGGGATGGAGCGGACCTTTGCGCTGTCCATGATGATGGTGTCGCACTGTACGTGACCGAAGCAGCGGGCCTTTCCCACAACGCTGGGGTGGAATACCTGTTCGGACTCTCCCTGAGCGACGCTTCGGGAAACGACCCTTGCCCGGGAGTCTTCTCCGTTGAGTATTATTTCCATATCGGAGTCGGCCTTCTGCCTGTCATGGGTCATCAGCTTTTCAAGCAGCAGCGTTTCGGAGCCTGCGGCGAGCTCGATGCGGGTATAGCGATGGGTGCTGTCCACTCCGCGTATCTGAGTGGTATCCATTTCGATGAAGGCGCCTTCGTCGAGATAGACGATAGTCTGAGGGTTCATTATTTTTTCGCCCGTGCCCTCGCCGTCGCCGTAATGCTTTTCCACGTACTTGACGCGGGAATTCTTCCCGACATGGAAGGTATGCACGCCGTCGTGCTTGGAGGTATCGCAGCCGCTGTTGTGTATTCCGCAGCCCGCGATTATAAGCACGTCGCAGTCCTCGCCGACGATAAAATCATTGTAAACGGTCTCGCTGTAACCTGTTTTGCTGATTATGACGGGTATGTGCACGCTTTCGTTTTTCGTGCCGGGCTTTATTATGATGTCGATGCCCGGCTTGTCCGTTTTGCTGACTATCTCGATGTTTTCGCTGGAATTGCGTCCGGCGGATTCTCCGTTGCGGCGGATGTTGTAAGCGCCCTCGGGGACCTTGTGCAGGTCAGCTATCTGCCTGAGCATGTTCAATTCGATCTGACTGAGCTTCGCCATGTCTCAAGCCTCCTTTACCGAGCAGTAGCTTATCGGGTCGCCTATATGAGGAAGGACGGTATCGGCGTTTCCGCGATGGGTTACGGCTCCGCCGGCAACGAGTATGACCTCGTCGGCGAGACGGATTATACGCTCCTGGTGAGAAATGATCACTATCGTGCTGCCGGTTTTTCTGTGAATGCTCTCAAAGGTCTGGGTAAGACGGGAAAAGCTCCAAAGATCAATGCCGGCCTCGGGCTCGTCAAATATCATGAGAGAAGAATTCCTGGCGAGTATCGAAGCGATTTCTATTCTTTTGAGTTCGCCTCCGGAAAGGGAGGAGTCGATATCCCTGTCAAGATAATCCTCCGTGCACAGGCCGACCTTCGTCAGGTAGGCGCAGCACTCGTTGGTGCTGAGCTTTTTTCCCGCGGCTATGCTCAGCAGCTCCGTTACCTGCAGGCCCTTGAAGCGAGGGGGATGCTGAAACGCGTAGCTTATGCCGAGCCTGGCGCGCTCGGTGACGGAAAGGGAAGTGACGTCGGTCCCGTCGAATTCTATACTTCCGGAATCGGGTCTTACTATTCCCATTATGGCTTTGGCGAGCGTGGTTTTTCCGCCGCCGTTGGGGCCGGTTATTACGACAAAACGCCCCGTATCGATTTCGAGATCAATGCCGTTCAAAATCTTTTTCGTGCCGTTTTCGTCGCTGACGGTGTAGGACAGCCCTTTTATTTTAAGCATATTCAGCCTCCGTTGGCCTTAATATATTCAGAGCTCTGCTGCAGTTGACGAGATGAGTGATCTTCCGAGTGCCGCCGTACTCGCCGTCGACCGTCCAGTCCGGGAGCGCGGAGCACTCCACGGTCATATCCGAGCTTTTGAGATACAGTATCTGTTCGGAGTCGTAGCGGTGGACGGCAAGATCGTAAAGAAGCTTCTGCAGCTGAGAAAGAGACTTCGGTTCTTTTATCATGATGACCTCGAACAGGCCGTCCTGAAGGTCGACCTCATGACTGTTGAGCTTCAGAAGCCCCCCGACGGACAGGGCGTTCGATACGGCGCCGAAAATAAAATCATCCTCATATTCGGCGTTTTCCGTTTTCAGTACGGCATGATAGCCTTTGATCTCGGAGAGGGATTTAAGGCCCTCAAGTATATAAGCGGCGTACCCGAGGAGATTTTTCGCGTCCTGAGGGGCGCTGTAGGAAGCCTTGGTAAACGAGCCGAAGGAAGCGACATAGGAGAAATACTTTTCTTCGTTGAAGCAGCCTATGTCTATGGGGTCGGCCCGTCCGTCGACTACCGTTTCGGCGGCGCGGATTATGTTGCGCGGCAGACCTACGCCGACGGCAAAATCGTTGGTCGTGCCGGCGGGAATGTAACCCAAAACGGGAGGAGACTGCAGCCGCATGAGGCCGTTGATGACCTCATGCAGCGTACCGTCGCCTCCGAATGCCACGACACGGTCATATTTTTCCCCTTCCTCGGCGACTATGCGCTCAGCGTCCCCGGGACCCTGAGTACTGTAAACGTATACGTTATAGTCGCTTTTGAATATCACGCCGGCGGCCTCAAGAAAAGAATTCTGAGACTTGAAGCTTCCGGCTCTGGGGTTTCTTACCACAAGCATGCGCCTTGACATGGGCTGAGTATTCTCCCGAAATTATTGCTTTTTCAGTACCGTACCGAGGGTATCGGTGAAAAGCGCCGCAGCGTTTATTTCGTCATAGTCCACATGGATAAAGGTGGCGTGGGTGGGGCCGACTCTCGCCTCGACCTCGTCGAAGATGAGCGCGCGCTCGCCGCCGACCTTGACCTGAACGATCTCATGATCGGTGATGCCGTATTTTTCCGCGTCCTCGGGGCAGCAGTGAAGATGACGCTTGGATACGATGACGCCTTCGTCTATCGTAACGGTCCCGCAGGGTCCGGTTATGGTGCAGCCGGGACTGCCGGCAAGATCGCCGCTGAGGCGGATGGGCGGGGTGAGGCCCAGGGCGCGGGCGTCGGTAAAGGAAAGCTCCACCTGAGTCTGCTTGCGGCAGGGCCCGATAATGGTAAGACCCTTCATCGTGCCTTTGGGGCCGGTTATGTCGACCTTCTGAGTCGACGCGTACTGACCGGGCTGAGAAAGCGCCTTTTTGGGCTCGAGCTCAAAGCCTTTTCCGAAGAGTATATCAAGATGCTCTCTTGTTACATGAAGATGTTTGCCGGAACCTTCGATGACAACTTTGAATTCTTCCATTGTTAGCTTACCTCTTTTTTATAATAAAAATACTGTATTATAATTTAGCACCTTTCTTTATAAAATACAATAGCCCTTGACGATACGGCTGATTTTATGCCGAATGCCCCCTCCACGGACGAACGCGGAAACGTTCCGGGAGGGAGCATTCCTGGAATTATCGCATATCGGCGGTGCTTCTTACTTCTCGTCCTTTTCCTTTGAAAGCATGACGTTGGCCAGGATGCCGAGGATAAGGGAGCAGGCGACGGTGCGGATCTGAACGTCTCCGAAATTGAGAGTGAGTCCGCCTACGCCGGTGATGAAGATTATGGAAGCGACGAACAGATTGCGGTTTTTGTTGAGATCGACGGTCTGCAGCATTTTAAAGCCGCTGACGGCGATAAAGCCGTAAAGCGCGATGCAGACGCCGCCCATGACGCTGCTGGGGATGCTCTCGAGGAAAGCCATCAGGGGGCTGATGAAGGAGAAGATGATGCACAGCGCGGCGGCGCCCCAGATGGAGACGGTGGAAGCGTTGCGGGTGATGGCGACGCAGGCGATGGACTCGCCGTAAGTGGTGTTCGGGCAGCCGCCGAAGAACGCGCCGACCATGGAGCCGATGCCGTCGCCGAGAAGGGTACGGGTAAGGCCGGGTTTTTCGAGAAGATCGGTGCCGATTATGCTGCTGAGGTTCTTATGGTCGGCAAGGTGCTCCGCAAAAACGACGAAAGCGACCGGGACATAGGCGGTGAACAGGGTGAGCAGGTAAGTGGGAGTGATATCCTTGAGAGTGCCCACACGGAACATGAACTCGGGAAGAGCGAAAGCGCCGCAGTCCTTGAAGGGGCTGTAGTCGATTATCATGAGAGAAGGAAGATCGCAGTATTTGCCGATAAGGTAGAATACGGAGGCGGCGACGTAGCCGGCGAGTATGCCGATGATAAACGGGATGAGGCGCGCCATCTTCTTGCCGTAGGTGGAAGCAAGCATCGTAGCGGCAAGGGTTATCAGACCGCAGATGAGGGCGACATAGGGAGAACCTCCGCCTATGTTGGTCTTGAGCAGGTCGCCTATCGCGTTACCGGACAGGCTCAATCCGATGATGGCGACGGTGGGTCCGATGATAACGGGAGGCATGAGCTTGTTGATCCATTTGACGCCGCAGAATTTGATCACGATCGCGAGGATCACATAAACAAGACCCGCCATCGCGGCGCCGATGACAAGCCCCCAATAGCCGACAGCCAGGGAGGCCGCGCCGCCGAAGGCGGAGAACATTGAACCGAGAAAAGCGAATGAAGATCCGAGAAACACGGGGCTGGAAGACTTGGTGAAAAGAAGGTAGATGATCGAGCCGCAGCCGGCGCCGAAAAGAGCGGCGGAAGCCGTCATTGACGAGCCGGTGACCTCGTTGACGACCGCGGGAACGGCTATCGTGGCCGCCATGATGGCCAGCAGCTGCTGCAGGGCAAAGAAGATCATCTGCGAAAACCTGGGCTTGTCCTTGACTTTGTAGATCAGATCCATGAAACATTCCTCCATCTTAATATATTATAAATATAAATATGACGTTCCGAAAATAAAGAAAACCCTGCCGGAAAGCCGGCAAGGTACGGGAACGGTCTCTGAAAAGGCCGTAAAATATCAGGACACCTTGTCGGCAGCTCGGTACCGTCTTAAAGATATCACCGATATTTTAGCATGGTCGGGCATCTCAGTCAACAAAAAAAGACGTTTTCGGTCATTCTTGCGTCGGATCGCGGGAAAAACATCTAAAATAAATAAAAGATAGTGCTTTTTTTCGCCGATTGTGATATCATGCATTACGGTGATCGAATTCTTTATTTTCACATACAGGAGGTTATTACATGCTTACCGCAAAAGAAAACATGCGTCAATCCATCATCAAGGGCGGCAAGCCCGACCGTTTCGTCAACCAGTATGAGGCCGTCAACCTGATGATGCACCCTCAGCTGATGCACAACGGCGGAGCGCCGAGCAAGGGTATCGTAAACGCAGTCAACGCCTGGGGCGTGACCATGTCGTGGCCCGAGAACGTGCCCGGCGCCTTCCCGGTACATACCAAGGACAAGATCGTTATCAAGGACATCGAGCACTGGCAGGATTACGTAAAGGCCCCCGACATCGAGTATACCGCTGAGGAATGGGCCCAGTGGGGCGAGATGTACAAAAACGCGAAGAACGACAAGGCCTTTACCTGCTCGTTCATCGCTCCCGGCATGTTCGAGCAGGTGCACTATCTCTGCTCCATGACCGACGCTCTGGAGTATTATCTGACCTATCCCGACGAGGTCATGGATCTTATCAACTACATCAAGGATTGGGAACTGAAGCTGGCCGAGAAGATCTGCTCCAATCTTCATCCCGAAATGATCCTTCATCACGACGACTGGGGCAGCGGAACCAACTCCTTCCTGCGACCCAGCATGTTTGAGGACTTCTTCGTAGAGCCTTATAAGGAAGTTTACGGCTATTATCACGACCACGGCGTGGAATTCATACTGCACCATTCCGACTCCTACGGAGCCAATATCGTGCCCGCGATGATCGAGATGGGCATAGACGTATGGCAGGGCGCCATGGAGGTCAACAATGTTCCCGAGCTGATCAAGCAGTACGGAGACAAGATCGCTTTCATGGGCAACATCGACAATAAGTCCTGCGACTTCACCGAGTGGTCCGACGAGAACAACAAGAAGGTCGTATACAAGGCGCTGGAGGGCTGCACTCCCAACAGCTACATTCCCTGCATCGTGCAGGGCGGCCCCGGCTCCGTTTTCCCGGGAGTCTATCTGTCCCTGTGCAAGTACATCGACCAGTACAACGAGGAGCATTTCGGCATCTCCGCGGCCGACCAGGAGAAGCTGCGCATGCCTCACAACGTGATGTTCTGATCCCCGCTGAACGAATTTACAGCCCCGCGCTTCGGCGCGGGGCTGTTTTTACAGTCTTTCGGTTTTTCCGAGGCGGCGGTAAACGGTTAAGTACATCGCGGTGTAGCAGGCAGTGCCTCCGATTATCTGGCTAACCGGTTCAGCCCAGAAAATACCCTCGGCGCCCAGGCCCGTTATGGAGGGCATCAGAAGGATCAGCGGCAGGAGAACGATGAACTTGCGCAGCATTGAGAAGAATACCGCCCGCCTTGCCAGCCCCAGCGAGGTGAAAACCGTCTGACCGACCATCTGGAAGGTCATGAAGAAAAACATGGCGTAGTAGTGCCGCACTCCGTAGATACCGAGGCTTATCAGCTCCGCATCACGGTTGAAAAGTCTTACGAAGAAGCCCGGTACAAGCATGAAGGCGAGCCACATGACGAAACAGTAGGACGCCACAAGGACAGTCATCACCCGGATGCAGTTTTTGCACCGGTCCCACGCCTTCGCTCCGTAGTTATAACCGAGCACGGGTTTTCCGCCCTCGGTGACTCCGGAAACCGGCATGAAGGAAAGCTCGCGAAGAGAATTGATGACGGTCATCACGGCGACGTGCGTATCGCCGCCCAGGCGGGACAGCCCGTTATTGTAGAAAAAGCTGACGGCGGAGTTTGTAAAACTCATTACGAAGCCGGCTATGCCCAGAGCGATTATTCGGCCCACTATTTTTTTCCTGAGGCGAAGATCGGCGGCCCGCAGAGATATTACGGCACGGCGGCCCGTCAGAAAGCGAAGCACCCACAGGGAAGAGGCAAGCTGGCTCAGTACCGTCGCAAGCGCCGCTCCGCGCACGCCCCAGCGGAACGCGAAAATAAACAGAGGATCCAATATGATGTTCAGTACCGCTCCGATGAGCATTGTGAGCATCCCGGTCCGGGCAAAGCCCTGGGCGTTTATAAAGGGGTTCATCCCGACGCCGGTGAGAACGAAGACCGTGCCGAGCAGATAGACCGAAAGATAGTCGTCGGCAAAGTGAAAGGTGTCCGCGCCGGCTCCGGTCCAGCGGAGGATCGGAGCTTTGAAAAGATAGCCCAGCAGCGTAAGGCTCAGACCGAAGATCAGGAGCATGCAGTAAGCGTTGCCCATGATGAGCTCGGCCTTCTTTTCGTTTCCCTCGCCTCTGGCGATGGAGAAGAGGGGAGCGCCGCCGGTCGAGCAGAGGGACTGAAAAGCGCTTATTACCATAAGTATGGGAGCGGCGAGACCGACGCCGGTCAGCGCAAGCTTGCCCGTTCCGGCCATGTGTCCGATGTAGACACGGTCCACGATGCTGTAAAGCGTGTTTACCAAAAGCGCGAGCGTCAGCGGAAGAGCGAGACGGAAAATGTTTCCGGCAATGCTGCCGCGTGAAAAGTCGCTTTGATCCGCCTGCGCGGGAAACCGCGGCAAAACGACCGCCTCCTTCCTGCATTTGCCCTTAAATATACACCCTCGCTCCGCTTCACGCAAGAACGTATGATATCAAAAACACCGCTTTTGTCCGGAAGAAGAAAAAGTTAAGCAGCAGACGCACGCCCGATGAAGCGTTTGTCAAAGCGAAGCTCCCGTCCCGGATGTGAGGAATTCTCACGGTCCGGGACGGGAGCTGTCTTATATTTTACACGGACGGAAAGTTCCGATTTGCCATGCGGGCCGGCACGGCGGTTTGTCCCGCGGACTCAGAAGTCGTAGGAGTCGCCGAGGGGACGCCAGTCGTCGCCGTCCAGCACCATGATGCTGTAGCAATAGGACTCGTCATAGGGCAGTCCCGAGTCGGTCAGGGGATCGTTGGGGTCTATTTCCCCCGTCCAAAGTGTCAGGAAGCGGCCGGTCGTTTTTTCGTAAACGGCAACGATGGCCTTCATCGTGTCGACTCCCTTTGCCGATTTATTCACGATCACGGAGACTTTCCCGGACTCTGTGTCCACGAGGCCGTGCACGATGGGATCATCATTCAAGCGGTCTGCGGGCTTGATCCGTATATAGTGGAACAGGTCTCCGGGCTGCTGGTCCGCCAGCATGTCCGTACTGCCGGGCTGGGCATTCTCCGGGGAAGGATCGGCAGAGAGCAGGAATACGGTGCTTTCCTGCGTACCGTCTGCAAAGGCGACGCCGTTAAGAAGGACAGTGTCGCTGTCCGGAGCGGAGCGCGCGTAAAGACTGCCGCCGGCATAGGTGAAGCCCGCGCTTCCGGGCTTGCCGAAAACGTTGCCCTCGGCAACGTCCACGGCCAGGGAACAGCCGCTGAGGGTGAGGCTGCCGCCATGATGACCGCCGTCTTCCGCAAGGCAGAAGCCGCGGCGCGATCTGACTGTCAGGCTGCCGCTGCCGCTCAGAGTGACGTTTGCCCCGAAGCCGTAGATCCCGGTGATCAGACTGTCCTGAACGTAGGGGTCTCCTTCGGCTACCGAATTCTCATCCAGATTGATAAGGTTTTTTCCCTCGGCAACGATCTCCAGGTCCTCCCGTGTGAAGACTGCGGCAAAGGCGTTTTCTCCGTAGACGGCGGGATCCCGTCTGTCGCAGAAGCCGGAATTCAGAGTGACATCCCTGAGGGTCAGCCTGGCGGGTTCACCTCCCTCTGCGGGGGTATAGCTCACCTTTCCGTCTCCCAGAACGTCCTCACGGTTATATTCCGAGATATGCACACCGCCCACATAGGTATCGTACATCTGCGTATCCAGAGTAGGCATCACGTCAAAGTATATCAGCTCAATGTCGCCTGTCAGTACGTCCTGTACCTGCACACAGTTGTCGGCATAATTCATCCCGACGCTGCTCTCGGTATGGAAGAAGCAGAAGGTCCCCCGGTCCTCGTTAAAGGCAAACTCCATGGGGATCGGTTCCGGAGCGGGAAGAATGCTGTAGTGGTATCTTCCGCTCCCGCCGCTGACGTACTTCGAGAAGTCAAGAGAAAAGGCGGTGCCCACGTCGCCGGAGGGGATAAAGATCTCGGGATTGCGGCCCTCGCCGTCCACATCCACCGTAAAGGGCTTGTTCCAGGACAGCTCGAAGGGATTGGTGGTAAGAGTGCACCATTCCGTGTAGCGGTCTCTGTCGGCGACAGTTTCGACCGTGTACAGCGTGATGCGCAGACGGTAGCTGCGATCCGGCGATTCATAGATCCGGACCCACTCTCCCGGAGTCAGCTCGGTGGGGACGACGTCGGCAAGATAAAGGGTTTCGCTCACGTCAAAGAGGGCTGCTCCCTTTACGCGGTCGTAGGCGGCATCGCCAGAGTACAGATAAGAATAGTGGTTGACGGGCTCGTGTTCACTGTCGGACCAGACCAGCTCGCCGTCCTCGTTCTCATAGGTGCATTCCAGCTTCGCATATGCGGCAAGCCTTGTGCCCGGAACGAAATCCGCCGGGATCTCCACCCGGAAGCCGATGTCCGCCTTGCCGATCCGGTGGTCTCCGGTCATTGCGGGATCGCTGCCGTCCAGGGTGAAGGCAAAGTCAGAGATCACGTTGGTGTCAAATACGGCAATGGGGGTGATGTCCCAGTCGGGCATGGTGAAGCGGATCGCGCCGCCGCCCAGATCCAGAATGTCCCGGGGCCCATACTGGGGCCAGCCCCAACGGACGAATTCGGAACCGGGCAGCCCCTCCGGGGGATACAGAGTCACGGAGTCTCCCGGACAGACAGGGAATTCTTTGCCGAAGACCGCAGCCGTATCTCCGTTCCGGGAGATCTCGATCTGCGTTTCGTCTGTGCTCAGACCCTGGGTGATGACCTCCAGACTGCGGGGCAGGCCGTCCATCACGGTCAGGGTGCGTAAACCGGCAAAATCGGGTTCGGAAATGTAGGTCACGTATGTGTTTTCATCGCCGAAACAAAGCTCCCCGGTGGTCGGACCGTCGCTGTCCGGGTCCCTCCAGGTGAAGGAGTGGAAGCCGGTTACCACAGTCCTCGGTGAAATGATCGCGGAGGTGTCGATTTCATCGGACTCGGGGAACGTGCTAATGTACGCCGCCCGATCGGAGCAGATGTACGCGCCCTCCGCGGCATAGACGGCGCACCATTCCTTGCCGCTGCTGCTGATGCGCACGGAGGCATGACCGTCGACGGTCACTGTTTTTTCCGACCAGACGGATATGAGATCGCTGCAGTAAAGGCTCGGGCTCACTTCGCCGTTCGTCTGGATCTCCACGGAACAGTTGTCTTCCATGCGAATATGTCCTGCGGCATACATCGCCTGGGCGGCTCCGGCGCGTTCCGCGCAGCCCATACCGACCGAGACCCAAAGAGTAGTATCACCGCCGATGAGGATATCTCCCTTTGCGTCCAGACCGACGGCGCAGCCGTAATAGACGGGCTCCGGGTCCACTTCTTTTTCGCAGTCCGCGTAGATCTCCAGACTGAACGGGCCGACTGCCCGGACGTCTCCGGAAGCGCGGACGGCGCTTATCCGCTCGCCGGTGTAGTAATAGCTGCCGTCCTCGCGCTCCTCCCGGACCATGTTATAAGGTCCGTAGGCCCGGATCGTCAGTCCTGCTCCCGGAGCGCCGCTCAGTATGACGGAGCCGGTGTCGTTGAGTATGGCGGCGTTGTCTGCGCAGTGTATCAGATTTCCGTCGCCCCACCGGTCGATCCAGGCAACGGACGCGGTGTTCTGCTCGATCGCGCAGTTCCCGGCCGCGTATACCGTCAGATCGCCGAAGCTGTCCTCCGCCGTGCGGATCTCATGCAGGGCGGGAATGTCCGTATCTCCGTCCAGAGTCAGGATGCCTCTGGAAGCGTCAAAATGGGCAAAACGGATATAGCCATCCTCCGGCACCTTATGCGTCCTGTTGAACTCGTTGGTATAAAGGCCGCTGTCGGTGTCGTAATAAATATCGGGGAAACGGGCGTCCAGGCGCATCCAGGTGCCGCTGTCGAAGCCGTCGTAGATAGTGGAGGCGCCGTTGGAATTCCATGCGTCGGTCATATAGAGCTCAACCGCGGAAGCGATTCTGGAGGATACGGCCTCTCCGTCGGCGGTCCAGGTAACTTCGAAGGGCTCGCTGTAGTAGTTGAGGCCGTCAAAGAGAACGGCAAGGCGGTACAGGGTCGTTGTACCGGGCCGGGAATAATTACGCGTCTCGGTGAATTCGGCAAACGCATGCTGCTTTGCCGGGAAGGTACCAAGCTCCGGGCGGTTGATCCATCGGCCGGTGGCAGTGTTATAGCTCTGAAGCATGACGCCGTCGCTGTACGCCGTATCGGCCCGCAGGACGTTTTCAGCGTCGTGGCGTTGCAGAACGCCGTTAGCGGTCTGGCTGCCGCTGTTCTTCCGATAAAGCTTGTAAACCTCAAA
>JAEEGK010002947.1_pt1 | contig 42617 bp, 35 predicted proteins | sample 8958771 | NCBI WGS metagenome assembly JAEEGK01 (sample SAMN16246547, study PRJNA631951) | gut metagenome | biome: gut microbiome; feature: rumen; material: SC-attached | host: Bos | place: Iran: Karaj | collected 2018-10
AGCATAACCTTTACGTTTTATGCTGTAAAGGTACAAAAAAATCTGCACATAGCCAAATTTTTAGTGACTATGTGCAGACTTTAATTGTTAAAAAGAGTCTATGGGGACTTTTTCAGTGCCCTCGTGAAGACACAACTCTTTTTTTATTACATGACATTAAGGAGTCCGAATAAGTCCCGACTTATGTCTTAAAAAAACTATTATTGCTGTCCGAAAAAAGTGTACTTTTGCCCATGGTTATATTTGTTTTTGTTTGGCGACTGCAATTGTAACCAAAAGGGTTGAAACCTGCAAATGGTTCCAGCCCTAATTTTTATAACTATGTGAAAAGTTTAGCGGACAGTAATAAAAAAAACGAGCTAACTTCTCAGTCGGCTCGTTAGTTTTATGAAAAAGTCTTTACCTTATAGCAAAACTATATTACTTATAGCTTATCGAGTGCAAAATTATACAATTAATATTTATTCTCCAAATATTTTTAGTGTTTTTTTGAACTTTTTTCTAAAAAATGTCACATTATGTTGCTTTTCTGTTCGCAATTGTAGTTTTGTGGTCTAAAAAAGAACGATGCGTGGCATTTTTTGAGCAATTCTTTTCTAAAGTCGGAAGTTTTATCCATTGTAGTGGACTATCCGTTCATGGTGGCGAGAAATTCCTCATTGCTTTCGGTTCGCTCAATATGCTTGAGGATTGTATCCATTGCTTCGAGGTTGGTCATGTCGGCAATATGGTTACGGATGATCCACATGCGGCGACGGGTATTTTCGTCTTGCAGTAAGTCATCACGACGGGTACTTGATGCGATGAGGTTGACAGCTGGGAATATACGTTTGTTGGAAAGGGCGCGGTCGAGTTGCAATTCCATGTTTCCTGTTCCCTTGAACTCTTCGAAGATTACTTCGTCCATCTTCGAACCTGTATCGATGAGTGCTGTCGCGATGATGGTGAGTGAACCTCCACCTTCAATGTTACGTGCAGCACCGAAGAATCGCTTTGGCTTTTGCAAGGCGTTGGCATCAACACCACCTGTTAGCACCTTTCCAGATGCTGGGCTGACTGTGTTGTATGCGCGAGCCAAACGCGTGATAGAGTCAAGGAAGATGACCACGTCGTGTCCGCATTCAACCATACGTTTTGCCTTTTCAAGAACGATATTTGCAATGCGTACATGGTTGTCGGCAGGGGCATCAAACGTTGATGCGATGACTTCAGCATTTACGGTGCGAGCCATGTCGGTAACTTCCTCAGGACGTTCATCAATGAGCAGCATCATAAGATAAGCTTCAGGATGATTGCGTGCTATAGAGTTGGCGATATCCTTCATCAACAATGTCTTACCAGTCTTCGGTTGGGCAACGATAAGTGCGCGTTGCCCTTTCCCTATTGGTGAGAAGAGGTCGACGATTCGTGATGATGGGGAGTCGTTCTTGCCGCTGCAGAGTTTGAATTTCTCTTCAGGGAATAATGGAGTGAGGTATTCGAAAGGCACACGGTCTCTGACTATTGCAGGTTCACATCCATTGATTTTGTTGATGTTGACTAGCGGGAAGAACTTTTCACCTTCGCGTGGAGGACGGATGGTTCCTTCGACCACATCGCCTGTTTTCAGTCCGTAGTGCTGTACTTGTGAAGGGTTCACGTAAATATCGTCAGGCGAAGAGAGATAGTTGTAGTCTGAACTGCGGAGGAATCCGAAGTCACCTGAAAGATCGAGGACGCCTGAGATGGTTACAATATCGTTGAAATTATAGGGTTCGAACTCTAAGTCAGGTGTATCGTAGCTTGCCTGTGGGTTTTCGTTGTCAAAGGTGTAGTCTTGAGTGTCTTGTGACTCGTAGCTATTATGTTGGTCGTGGTTGAATTGCTTGAAATAGTTGAGTTGGGCATGTTCTTCATCAAGGTATTCGTTTGGAATGTCTTCTATAATGATGAAGTCTGTGTCGTTGTCAATTGTTATGGTCTGCTTATTAGTTTTTGCAGCAGGCATAGCAAGTATCGTTTCGCTGACAGAAGGAGTTTCTTCTTGCTTTGGATGACTGAAATCCATCAGGGATGTTTTCTGTCTAGGTTTTTCTTCGTCTTGCTTTGCTGATTCCTGAGCCTCGATGAGTGGGAGAGGGCCCCCTGTTTCTGCTATAGGTTCAGCAGGCTGAGGCATTACGGTTTCGGCAGCTGGTTCTTCTTTCTTTGGACGTCCACGCTTTTTCTTTGGCGTCTCTTCTGCTTGTGGTTCTGCCGCTGCTTCAGCATCTTCTTTTTTGGGACGTCCGCGTTTCTTTTTGGGAGTTTCCTCAGCAATTGTTTCTACTAAAGGTTCAGCTGTTTCTGCTGCGGGTTGTTCCAACATCTCTTTTTCTTCATCTGAGAGGTCGTCAAATAGGGTGTTGGATGTCGTAACAGTTTTCTGCTTGTCAATCTTTTTGGCTTTCAGCTGGTTAGCTGAATAGACGAGGTCGACGGTTTTGATTCTACTACGTTTCTTTGGTTTGTCTGTAGCTTTTTGTGCTGCCGAAACGCTCTCGTGGTCGATAATATCATACATCAACGCAGCGTGGTCTTTCTTGTTAGAACTGATTCCATACTCATCAGCAATAGCCTGCAATTCTTCCAGGCTTTTGTTTTGTAATTCTGATTTACTATACATTGTGTTAAGTTTTTGTAGCCTTTATATGCTTTTCGCTATGCACATTCCACACCAACATATTAATCCTTACGGTGATTGGAAATGATACGAAAAATGATGTTATTTAGGAATTGTATTTTGGTTTACTTCCAAAATCAAGTGCAAAAGTACAATAAAATAATCTATTACCCAAATAATTTCTCCTTTTTTTTGCTTTTGCCTCGTTTTTAGTGGCTATTTGTCAATAAATTCATTAACTTTGCAGAAAATATTGCGCAATAATGGAAATCAAAACAGCAGAATTCAAGATTAGTAGTCCGCGTGCAGATATGTGTCCGGCAACCAATTTGCCGGAGTATGCCTTTATCGGACGTTCGAATGTGGGCAAGTCAAGTCTCATCAATATGCTCACGGGGCGAAACAAGTTAGCAATGACGTCTAGCACGCCTGGGAAGACAATGCTAATCAACCATTTCCTCATTAACGAAAGCTGGTATCTTGTCGATTTGCCTGGCTATGGATATGCACAGCGAGGAAAACGCGAGATGGACAAGTTGTGGAACCTCATTTCACATTACGTGTTGGAGCGAGAGCAGTTGACGTGCTTGTGTTTGCTCATTGATATCCGTCACGAGCCGCAGCGCAAGGATTTGGATTTCCTGACATTTCTTGGCGAGAACGGCGTGCCGTTCGTTATCGTGTTTACAAAGGCTGACAAGATTACAAAGTCGCGTCAGTTGACGAATGTCGAACAATACATGTCAGTGCTGACGGAACAATGGGAGGAACTCCCACCTTATTTTATTACGAGCGCGCAAAGTCGTCAGGGTCGCGAAGAGTTGCTGGACTACATAGATTCGGTGAACCGTTCGTTAGTGAAATGATTTTTATGTATAATAATGATAATCAACAGAAGAATGAAGCAAACAATTACTTTGGCGCTGATATTCGGGGCAATGATGACGTGCCTCGTTGCATGCAGCGATGATGAACCGAAAAATCCAACTAATCCCAAGGGGAGTGGGGCTGTTGCACCGCATTTTATAGGCAATGCTGAAATCCGTGGCAATGAGATTGTGCTCTTGAACAACGGGGTACAACTCTCGAGCCGGTGCTCGGGCTTTTCCATCATACTTGCCCCACGTGTAACTGCATTCACGTTCAATGATTTCACATGTGTTCTCAATGCTAATGAGTATTTAGCTCTTGGCGATAGTTGTGTTCTTTCACTGCGTGGTTGCAGTACGATTGAACTGAACAAGGATGCCACAGTCTACTGCAGCAAGTTGATGCTTCGTCCTGCAACCGCTACTGAGGCCACGTTGATTATTCGAAGGCCGGTCGATTCGTTTGAGCAGTTTTACAGTATTGTGCATTGTATGAATGAGAACGACATGGATCTTGGTGCTGTTGCGAAGACGGATGACGGTTGCTACGAAATCACTTACACGGTCCGTCCTCGGAAGTGATGTGTGCTTTCCTTTGTTGTGAGAAGTGTATGGTGTTTAAATATAAGTCTTATGAAGCAGATTATTTCATTCATTTTCATATTGCTCATGTCGGCAGGCTTGATGGCTGCTGAACCTGAGAAATCGGCTGAGGCGAAGCAGTTGATGCAGTTGCTCAGGCAAATCAATGGCAAGAAAATGCTGTCGGGAGCGATGGCATGTGTGAACTGGAACATTAGCGAGGCTCAATGGGTGCATAAGCATACTGGGAAATGGCCTGCTATTGCTGCGTTCGACTTTATTCATCTGCCGCTCTCATCGCCCGGAGGATGGATTGACTATGACAACATTGGTGTAGTGGACGACTGGCACAGTCAGGGAGGCATTGTCAGCATCTGCTGGCATTGGAACGTGCCTGCTCGCAGCGGAAAGAACGGTAAGGTTGCTTTCTACTGGGGTACTGACAACGGTAAGGAGGATGAGCAAACGACGTTCGACGTGAAGAAGATATCCGATCCCAGTTCTCCTGAGTACCGCATCATGATGAGCGACATCGATCGTGTGGCACAGATACTTTTAAAACTCAAGGCGAAGGGCATTCCCGTGTTGTGGCGTCCTCTCCATGAGGCTGGGGGCATGTGGTTCTGGTGGGGACGCGACCCCGAGGGTTGCAACGAGCTTTGGCGCACCATGTATCGTCGTTTTCAGGAGTTGGGGGTGAATAATCTCATTTGGGTATGGACCCAAAGCGCTGCATGGGGAAAACCGTATAGCGACGGTTATCGCTGGTATCCCGGTGACGACTATGTAGACATCGTGAGTATTGATATCTATAACGAGCGTAATGCCGAGACCATCCGTACCAAGTGCTTCAATTTCCTGCGCGAGTCTTCTCCTTCTAAACTTGCTGCTCTCTCGGAGTGCGGCTCAGTCGCTCAGATAGGCGAGCAGTGGTCGGCAGGTGCCCGGTGGCTCTTCTTCATGCCGTGGTACGACTACGCCGTCACAAGCAACGTTGAAGGTGCCCGTTTCGGTCAAACCCGTCATGCCAATGCTGATGTTGCATGGTGGAACGAGGCTTTCAGTCACGACTACGTGCTCACTCGCGATGATGTGAAGAAGATGTTGCATCGCTAAGTGTGTCATTTCTGCCTATGAGTGGAGATGTCAAAATTACTGGGGAAGGCAGTTATGATGTCGCAGTTCATACCGTTATGTTTGGAGCGAAAAAGAATAGAATTCTTGACTTCGCTCCATATTTTCGCCCTTTTTTGTAACTTATTGACCATTAATCCTCTTTTGTTTGTCTTTTTTTTCCTACCTTTGTAGCGACAAATTATTATTTACTAATCATATTTATCAAACAAGCATGAAAAGAATCTACTCCTTTCTGATGTTGGTGTCATTGATGATTACCACATCCTTGAGTGTTGGGGCACAAGCTCCGCGTCCGATTGCTCCGGGCGGCGATGTGCTTACTTCCGGTAAGACCTACACTTATTTTAGCTACAGCAAATTGGCAGGTCAGATGATCCGTACCAGTTGGGACGGTGCTATCTACTCGCCCAATGGCAGTACGAGTCCTTTCTCCGTGAAACTTACAGCTCAGGAGAACAGCGACGGTACATGGTCCTTCTACTACGACAATGAAGTGACGACTACGATTGATGACGTTACGACTACTGAGACAGTCCGTTACTACATGAACATCCCTGAGGGTTCGGGCAACGTGAACGTGAATGCTACTGAGCAGTGCGACTGGACTGTTAAACCTGGCCACTACGACGGCTTCTACTTCGTCTTGCCAGGTGCAGGGAACAATGCTCAGACCCTAGGTTATAATATGCATATGAATGCAGGCAACGAGTATGTTGTTGCGTCATATTACGGAAACTCTTGGTATCCAGACTTCTGTGGTGGAGTGCTGAAGGATGAGTACGGGGATAATGTTTACATTTCTGACGATCCTGACGAGAATCGCGTTGTTATGGCCGATTCTAGCTCTTGTAACTGGGCGTTCCTCGAGGTTGACAACGTTCCTGCGTTTCTTGAGAAGGCTTCTGTCTTTGCCACCCTCAATTCATTCTATGACACATGGCTGAAAGAAGATGCGTTAGACGGTATGGTACTATCATACAACGCTGCATTGTCCATTTACAATGGTGGTGATGTTGATGCGGAGGGCATCGATGTGCTGACAGAGATACTCAACAGCAAAGTGGCTCTCCACAAGGCTTTGCAGGAGATTAAGTACGACGACGAAGTGCAGGAAGCGCTTCAGACAGAAATCCTAGAAGCTAACGAGGCTTTCGACAACGAGTATAATGCTGAGAAAGTCATTGCAGCTACGGAGAAGTTGAAGCAAGCAGTTGCAGACTTCAAGGCAGGAATTGGTGACATGACCGCAATGGGACAGAACATGTCGTTCGAAGACCTCTCAGCCCAGAACGGCGAACCTACCTCGAGCGTGCAAGGTGCGCCAACTGGCTGGAACGTGTATATCAATGGACAGCAGGTGACAACTACGAGCGAAGTGCGCAATGCAGGCATCACTGCTTGGCACGGACAGAATGCCGACGCTACAGGTCTGAAGGATGGCGAATACATCTTCGGTATCTGGAACGGCAGTATTCCAGAGTATGAAATCAGCCAGACCATCGAGGGCCTTGAGAACGGTACTTACACCATTACAGCTGCCATGATGGCAGGTGCTAACGGGGGAGGCTCTCGTCGCACCACTCAGCGCATTTTCGGTAACTACAACTCCACCTATTTCGGCTATGCTGACGATTACAACCCAGAGGAACTTGACATGACCGAGGTCTATGGTTTCCAAGGTAACGATGAGATTGTGACCGATACCGAGCTTCTTCCGATGGAGGTGAGAGCGTATGTTTACGACGGTACGCTGACCTTTGGCGTTCGTACTGACGGACGTGAACTCGCAGCTGCCAACCGTACCGATCGCAACGGTGCAGGTGGTGACGGATGGTTCAAGGTCGACAATTTCCGCATCCGTAAGGAAGGCTTCTTCGTTGAGGATGCTATGGCTATCCTGAAATTCTTCCGCGACAACCTCTCTGAGGTCGTGAGCGAGACGAGTGTCAAGATGTTCCCTGATGTTCGCGAAAATGCTATGACGCTGCTCTCTACCGTGAACGAGGTGACAACTGCTGATAGTCCTTCTACCATCAATGGCGCCATCGAGTCTGTCAATCAGATGATTGGCGAGGTGCAGAAAGCTGTAAGCATTTACGAACGTCTCAGCGACGCCCTCTACGATGCATACGCAAACCTCGAGAAGTATGATGCAAAGGCTGGCGCAGGCGAATATGCCGACGTAATCATGGAGGTCGAAGAAATCTGGGACAACGAGGAATACACGACTGAGGAGGAAGTCGATGCTGCTATCCAACGCCTTGCCGATGCACTTCAGGCATGTAAGGAGAGCGACACCATCGAGGCTGGTTCTGATCTGACCGAGTATCTCAAGAACCCAAGCTTCGAAGACCTCTCTTCTCAAAACGGTAATAACTCAGACGGACCAGAAGGTGCACCAGCAGGTTGGCATCTCTTCATCAACGGTACAGAAGTCTTCACAGCTGCTGATACTCGTGCAGCAGGTCAAAGTAGCTGGTGCGCAATCAATCGTGGCGATAATATCGACGTAGTATTTGAAGGAGAGACTTATAACCACCAGTATACAGATGGAGAGCATGTTTGGGGTGTATGGGCAGACAATGTCCCAACTGTTGAAATCTATCAGGAACTCACTCTTCCTGCCGGTATCTACCGCTTGTCAGCCGATGTTGTCGTACAGCACGACTGGGGTGGCATGAACATCACTACTCAGCGTATCTTCGGTAACGAATCCGTTCAGATGTACGGTCGCGATTATGACTACGGTGAGAACTTCACTGAGGATATGTATACTGCTCAGGCATTGCAGCAATACAACACCAACGAAGACATTACATACTTCTCATACGCAGGCTACGACAATGATGTTTCGTACGATTACACATCGCTCGCACGTCCTATGTCGCTCAACTTCCGTGTAGGTGAGGATGGAAAGGCCAAGATCGGTTTCCGTACTAACAACGTCGATATGAACGGAACCGCACATCCTCATGCATGTGCCGGATGGTTCAAACTCGACAACTTCCGTCTTGAGTGCGTATCTATAGGTAATGTTGAACTGCCTGAACTTCCTGAGGGCATTACTGAAATGAATGTAGAGCATGCACAGGGTGCTATCTACGACCTCGCTGGTCGCAAAGTGAGCAAGCCGACAAAGGGCGTTTACATCCAGAACGGTGTGAAGGTCCTCGTGAAGTAACCATGACGCCTTATATATAATTAAGGTGTAACTCTGAGCAGGGCGGGGGCTGCACATCGCAGCTTCCCGCCATTGTTATCATCTTCATTCTACATCAACCGTTTACAGTTTACTGTTTACCATTTACCATTTACCATCTCTCATTTACCATTTACGATTTTTCATTTTTCATTTTTCATTTTTCAAAGTATGAATACAGAGAAAATGAACATATTCGGTCTGCTTAAGAACCTTTGGCCGTTTGTGAAGCCCTATAGGGTGCTGATTGTGGCTACTGTCACGCTGACCTTCATCGGTTCGCTGATGGCGCAGGTGAATGCCGTTGTGCTCGACAAGGCGGTTGATGCCATCAATGCCTTGATACAGACTGTGAACTTCCAGTGGAGCAAAGCCGTAGAGATATTGGTCATTATTAGCGCCGTGCTTCTGGGCAAGGAGGTCGTATCTGCCTTCATCACGTTCTTCCAACGCTATTTCGGGCAGAAGTTGCGCATTTATGTGAGCCGTGACTTGTCGCTGCAGGTGGTCGATAAGATTCTTACCTTCCGTATGGCGTTCTTTTCGGCTGAGGACAACGATACAGGCAAGTTGCAATCTCGCATCGACCGAGGTGTGATGAGCCTCAGTAACACCGTGAATAACTTCTTTATTGACATTCTACCTCTCTTCACTAGCGCTATCCTCGCCTTAGCACTGATGTTTGCTGCGAACGTTTACGTGGGCTTGGTGGCATTGTTCATTGTGCCTGTGTATTTCTATATCACCTATCGTCAGGCCAAACGCATGAAAGGCGGACGAAGGAGTATCTTCAGCAGTCATCAGGCTGTGAGCCAGGGAATCCTGAACATATTGGAGAGTATCAGTGTCATCAAGTCTTTCAACCGTGAACAAATTGAGGCGGAGAAGCAGACGGCTGTACAGCAGGCTATGACCGACCAGCAAATGAGTACTCGTCGCTGGAGCTATCTCTACGATGGCTTGAAAAGTTTCTTCGAGCAGATAGGTACAGTTCTGATTATCATACTCACAGCTTACTTGGTGCTGATAGACTACCCAGGCATGAGTATCGGAAAAATCATGTATCACGTAATGCTGTTTGCCAACGTGAGCGCCCCCATCCGTCAGCTACATCGCATCTACGACGACATGAACGATGCCCTGATCTATGCAGAAGGTTTCTTCGGCATCCTGCATGCTCACCATGAGGTGGAAGATACCGGCAAGTACCATCCTGACGTTGTGAAGGGTGATTTCGAGCTGAATGGTGTGGATTTCACTTACGGTAACGGCACGAAGGCTTTGTTCGATGTAAGTATGCACATTATGCCAGGCAAGATAACTGCATTAGTAGGACTGAGCGGAGCCGGCAAGACAACCATCGTAAACCTGTTAGACAAGTTCTACCATCCCGATTGTGGCAGCATCAAACTTGATGGCGTAGAACTGAAGGACTGGGATACACATTGGTTGCGCGAGCATGTAGGCTTGGTGTTGCAGAAGAACCATATTTTCAACGGAACTATCGAAGAGAATATCAAGTACGGCAATCCCAATGCCACTCATGAGGAGGTAGTGAAAGCAGCCCAGCAAGCTTATATCTACGACCAGATTATGCAGTTGCCAAACCAATTTGAATCGCAGGCGCTACAGCTGAGCGGCGGACAGCAGCAGCGTATTGCCATAGCACGCATGTTCATCAAGAACCCGCCCATCATCTTCCTGGACGAACCGACCGCCAGTCTTGATGCCGTGGCGACAGAGCAGATCAAGGCGAGCATCGATGCTATCAAGGCAGGACGAACTGTCATCATCATTTCGCACAACATCGGGCAAATCATTGATGCTGACCAGATATACGTACTCCAGAAGGGACATGTGGAACAAAGCGGTTCACCCGACGAGGTCTATCAGCAAGGTGGCCTGTACAAGGAAATCTTCGATGCTAGTGCGCGCAGCATGAATGCAGATAAAATTGCTGAGAGAATAACGGGAATAATGTAAAATGTATAATGTATAATGTAACAATGTAACAATGTAACAATGTAACGATGTAACAATGTAACGATGTAACAATGTAACGATGTAACAATGTAACGATGTAACGATGTAACAATGTAACGATGTAACGATGTAACAATGTAACGATGTAACAATGTAACGATGTAACAATGTAACGATGTAACAATGTAACGATGTAACAATGTAACAAATTCACCATTTACCATTTAATCCCCCGGGGCTTCTTCCTTCCTTTCTACTCCCTTCCACTTTAGGGGAGGGTTAGGAAGGGGCAGTACTTGCTCAGTGTATGTTCGGTGTATGCTCGGCACTCCGGCACTTTTCCCGCTGTTTTGACACTACAAAGTTACGAATTTTTTAGGACGTGAGCAAAAATAAATGTGTGAATGTGTGAATTTGTGAATTCGTGAATTCTGTTTTTGCCAAGTCTAGTTTACAATGTTCAAAAGTATATATATAATATATATTCTTTTGTTTTCTAATTTTAGGATTTTTTCACAATCAAAAAACGGCGAAATTCACGAATTCACAAATTCACAAATTACTGCACCTTTTTTCATTATACATTATACATTAACAAAATACGCCTCGGAATTGCGCCATCATTCAGCGTTATCCTAAGATGCCAGGTCACCTTAGAACACACAAGAAAAATGCATTTTTCTCTCTTTTTTTGAGATTTCGTTTTATGAAGTCCTATTTGCAAAATGGAGTTTGCAATGCATTTGAAAATGAATGTGCATATACATATACGCTTTTATAGTATTTATATATCTATTTCGTTAGCGATTTCAAGTCGTTTCTTCCTCGGTAACACATAGAGATGGTTATGGTTTAAGGGTAATCTCTATTGTGTTAACCATACTATTTCGTTATTGTCAGTACACCAGCCGACAGAGCGGGAACAGAGAGCACCACATCATTTCCATCTATCCTACCCGTAGCTTGCTTGAGTGCTACCGCATTCTTGTTTTCCATGCTGTTTGCAACCGTCAGTGAGCCGGGAGCATAGTACTCGAACACAGCATCCTTCACCTCAGTCCAATCGCCCTTCACACGCAAAACCGGTATCTCGTCTGTAGGGTTCACGATTTTCACAATCACGTCCGATCCATTCTCCGACAGCGTGGTGCTGATACTCAGGTTGCCTGTCTCGCCGCTGTATGCCAGACGGTACTTCGAGAAGTGATCGTACCACAATTCTGTCACCTGACAGTTGGGTGCCTTGAACAGGTCTTTATAGTCGAAGTTGATGAACGCGTTGTTCCAGTCGGGCGAATCGGTGCGGCGTAAGAATAGTGCTGCTGCTCCCATAGCCACCACATCACGAGCCTCACACATGTTGAGGAATCCGCCTGCAAACAGGCCTGTACGCCAGTCGATGCTGTTGAGGTTCCATTCTGAGATAAACAATTTGATGTTCGGATTCGGTCCCTCGGCAATCATCTTGGCATAGCGATCGTACTGCTGTCCCAGACGTACCGGACCCGTAGCATAACCGCCTTGCTGCTCATAGTGGTGGAGGCTGAGGTAGTCGAAATAGTTGCCGCTACGCTTGATGAACTGCTCATCCTCTTGGAATCCACCACAAGCGATAATCTTGATGCTTGGGTCAATCTTACGCATCGCTGTGCTGAAATCACGCACACACTTCTCATAGCGGTCGATACCCATTTCCCACATCTCATTGTCAATCTCCCAATACTTCACGTTGTACGGTTCCGGATGTCCGTTTGCGGCACGCTTCGCACCCCATTCATCCGTAGCGGGAGCATTGCAGTAGCGCACCCAGTTGACCGCATTCTGTAGGATGCTATCGTATTCGTCAGCTGGACGTTCAAACCTGACGCTCACCACGATGATAGGCTCGGAATTGATTTCACGGCAGAAACGGATGAACTCATCTGTCCCGAAACAGTTCTGGTCGTAGTCCATCCACATCCAGTGAGCCCATCGCTCGCGGTTCTCTTGCGGACCAATTCCCCACCGCCAGTCGTACTGTGCCACATAACCGCCGCCTGGCCAGCGCAGGCAGGTGGGATGTAGCTCCTTCACTGCCTTCAGGATGTCGGGACGGAATCCACCCAGATTCTTACCCGTCTGCGTGGTCATGGTAGCCATATCAACCTGTACCGTTCCGTTCTTGACCATGATGACGAAGTCGCAGTCGCAGCTATACTTGGTGATCCTCCCGGCAAGCTTTACGCCTAGAGAATCGGCGACTTCTTCAAGGGAACTAGGTACCGGGAATCTTTCCGTGAAGATTCTAGTATGACCATCGATACCTTCGATCGTCTGGGGATCGAGCGTAAATTCATATTTCTTCCACTCCTTGCTCACCTTAAATGACTGGCGGGCGATAATATTGCCTTTCGTACTGCGCAGTCCGACAATCAGCTCTCCCTTACCTTTTGCATAGATGGAGCCTACAAGGTAATCGCCATCAACGTCCAGCGGTCCTTGGAAAATGCCGGCCTCAGTCTTTCCTGCTGTAATCTCTTGTGAATAGCGCATGTTCACCGCATCATCCTTAATCAGACGATACTTGCCACCCTCGCCAAAAGCCGTCCATTGCTGAGCGACAGCTGGAATCTTTACATCGCCAGGCGTGCCTTCAAAGAGCACCTTACCGTCAGCTGCTGTCAGCTTGATGTTGCGGTAGGTCGCCTCAGTATAGTTGACCCAGAAGGTCACGAAGTTGCGGTCAGCCTTCTCCAATCCGTCATAGCTCACCACTTCCTTGTCGTCCCAATAGACCGTAGCCTTGGTGCCTCGACTCTCGATGCGCAGTTTGTGCCATTTCTGTTCCTCATTCACCTGCTCTTTTGTGGCAGGTGCAGAAACCAAAGGCGTGAGCGTACTCATCCTGCGTCCAGGACGTCCACCAAAGCCTTGCGACTCACGCACCTCCATCGAGCAGATGGAGAAATCGGCAGTCGAGCTTTGCTGCTGCAAGGCAGCACGGGCAGCTGCCTCATTAGCCGCATCAATCTGCGACTGAGTCTGAGCCGGAGTGAACGTACGCCCCTCGTAATAGGGGTCGTGTATGCGTATATAATAAGGAGAACCGTCAGTCTTGTTGCGGAAAGCAAAACGGATGTCCATCAAACCACCACTCCATGCACGCCTTGCCAGCTTGTACGAACGCCAGTTGACATCCATCGTGAGGTCGAAGTCACAAGTCGTGATGCTATCAATCTTGAGCGGTTGCTCGTAACGGGTAGGTGAATGCAGCACCATATCGTCGTCCATAAACCATCCGTCGAAATACCCATCACGCGGGTGGATGCCAGGATACTGCTCAGGTTCGAACGAACGTTCCTGAATGAGTTCCTGCCACACACCGTTGTTCGCACTGAAATAGATGTGTTCAAACAATTGTCCGTATAGCATCTCGTCGATGATACCAGAGGGCTTACGGCTCTCGACTGTAATTTCATATTTACTTTGAGCATTGGCAACAGTACTGAATGCCAAAACCGCTAATAATAGGATGTGTTTCATGCTTGCTTGTTTTTTCTGTTTTGAGGATATACTTTTCACTTGCAAAGATACGATATTTTTTTGAATTCACCAACCTCTCTGCATAAAAAGTGAAAAAACTCTCTTTTCGAACAGAAAAAACAGGTTTTCGTCATGAAAAAGACGGACTACTTTTGTGGGTTTCGTATTTTTTATTAAATTTGCATGCAAATTAGATGAAGTAAGGTGTAGAATGTAAAATGTAGAATGTAAATATATGGTAAGTTACATTGTTGTTTTTACCCTCTTGGGGTCGCTTGCTCTGCTGATGTTCGGTATGAAGACATTGAGCGAAGGCTTGCAGAAGATGGCTGGTCCTCAGCTGAGAAATGTGTTGCAGAAAATGACGGCAAACCGCTTCATGGGTGTCGTTACAGGTATGTTTGTGACAGCTAGTATTCAGTCTTCGACGGCTACGACCCTCATGACGGTTTCGTTTGTGAATGCAGGTCTGCTGACGCTGGCTCAGGCTATCTCCATCATTCTTGGTGCACACATCGGTACGACGGCAACAGCTTGGATCATGAGCTTCGGATTCACGTTCGACATCGGTGTGGTGGCATACATTGCTGCTTTCGTGGGCATTATCATGATTTACATGAAGAAGTACAAGAGCTTCGGTGAGTTCCTCTTCGGTATGGCATTCCTCTTCCTCGGTCTGGTGACCTTGAAGAAAACCGGTATGGCTATGGAGCTGGACAAGAATGCCGACGTTATCAACTTCTTCTCACAGTTCAGCAGCGGTAGCATTGGCACCATTGCCCTGTTCCTCCTGATAGGTACGGTACTGACCCTTTGTGTACAGTCGTCAGCAGCCATCATGGCCATCACGATGACGATGTGTGCGACGGGTGCCATGCCTGTGGAGCTGGGTATCATCCTTGTGTTGGGTGAAAACATCGGTACGACCATCACCTCGAACATAGCGGCTCTCGGAGCCAATGTATCGGCCCGACGGACGGCATTTTCGCACCTCTTTATTAATACAACAGGTGTGCTTTGGGTGCTCTGCATCCTGCACCCGTTCTTCACGATGGTGTGTCACCTTGTAGGTGTCGATGTTGACAAACTGGCTACAGATATAGAATATGCAAAAGTCAATAGCAACATCGTGTTGCCCGCGTTCCACTCAGCTTTCAATATCGCTAACACGCTCATCATGATTTGGTTGGTGCCGGTGATTGAGAAGATTGTCTGCAAAGTGATCAAGCCAAAGCCTGAGACCGAGGACGAAGAATCACGTCTGCGCTTCATCTCAGCGGGACTGCTGCAAACTCCTGAACTCTCTATTTTGAATGCGAAGAAGGAAACCGTGGTATTTGCCGAACGCTGCTACAAGATGTTCGGATTCGTGCAGCAACTGCTTCACACGACGAAAGGAGACGAATTCAACAAACTATTCTCGCGCATTGAGAAGTACGAAAATATTACCGACAAGATGGAGGTACAGATAGCCAACTATCTGAATCAGGTGAGTGAAGGCCGACTGAGTATCGAGTCGAAGACAGAAATCCAGCACATGCTACGTCTGGTGAGCGAGTTGGAGAGTATCGGCGACTCATGCTACAACTTGGCGCGCTCGATGAATCGCAAGCGTCAGCATAGCAACGAGGATTTCACCGAAAAACAGTATGAGCATATCCAGAACATGATGGCACTCGACGATGATGCCCTGCAAGCTATGACGGCCGTTGTGAAAGCGGGCGACCAGAAGTATGTGGACCTAAACAAATCATACAACCTTGAGCACGAAATCAATAACTACCGTAATCAACTGAAGAACCAGAATATCTTCGATATCAACAGTCACTTATACGACTACCAGATGGGTGTGTATTACATGGACATTATCGCAGAATGTGAGAAGTTGGGAGACTACGTTATCAACGTAATTGAGGCGACTGGTGCGAAAGATAAAGGGGAGAAATAGAGGGGTGAGATTATAAACTTTTGTTCGACGGAATTAAAGAATTAAGTATTAGATAAATATGCGCAAAATTACATTAACTATCTTAATGATTACCGCTGTGCTGGTAAAGGCACAGGACGGTACAGAGTGGGATAATCCCAAGATCTCGAATGTGAACCGTGAAGCAGCTCACACAGTATCAATTCCTTACGGAACAGTAGACCAAGTAGCTAAGAACGATATGACCATTTCTCCGTACTACATGGATCTAGATGGTGTGTGGAAATTCAAGTGGGTAGGTAACCCCGCTAATGCACCGAAGAATGTGTTTGGTTCTGACTACAACGATGCCGGATGGGACAATATCGACGTACCTGCCAGTTGGCAAGTGTATGGCATCCGTAAAGGGAAGAACTGGGATAAGCCACTCTATTGTAATGTTGCATACCCATTCTCATACGACCGCAACACCTATAGCATCATGGCCGAGCGTCCAGGATGGTTCTCGTATAATAGCAACATGCCTAATCCCGTGGGCACCTATCGCCGTCAGTTCACGCTGCCCGATGAATGGGACGGACGCGACATCTACATTCGTTTCAATGGTGTGGGACATGGCTACTATTTGTGGATCAACGGTCAGCGTATCGGCTATAGCGAGGATTCGTACCTTCCTTCTGAATTCAATATCACGAAATACGTGCAGAAAGGCACAAATACTGTAGCGCTGCAAGTTTACCGTTTTACCTCTGGTTCGTTCATTGAGTGCCAGGACTACTGGCGTCTGACCGGTATTCAGCGGCACTGCTTCCTTTGGGCTGCTCCCAAGACACAGATTCGCGACTATTTCTTCTCGACTGACCTTGATGCTAACTACACAAATGCTACTGCAAAATTGCAAGTTACCCTTACTGGCGCTGATATCAAAAATGGTACGCTTGAAGCACGTCTCGAAGACAATGGGGCACTCTTTTACTCCGATTCGAAGGATGTCAGCACGGCTGGTACAACCACTTTTACGATGAGAGTTACCAATCCTAAGAAATGGAGTGCTGAGACACCAAATCTGTACGACCTCATCATCACCCTGAAAGACTCGAAGGGAAAGATTGTAGACATCCGTGGCGGAAAAGTAGGTTTCAAGGAAGTGAGCGTCCGCAGCGATGGCGCCTTGCTCATCAATGGTAAACGTATGGTGTTCCACGGCGTAAACCGTCATGATTTCAGTTACGAGAATGGCCGTGCTATCAAGTACGACGAAATCGAGAAGGACATCATCACAATGAAACGACTTAACATCAATGCCGTTCGTACATCGCATTACCCAAACGACCCTTATTTTTATGACCTTTGCGATAAATACGGACTTTATGTCATAGCTGAGGCAAACGTGGAATGTCATGCCAATACAGGGCTGTCGGGTGTGGAGCTGTTCCGCACGATGATGAGTGAACGTTCAGCAAACCAAGTTCTATGGCATCGTAACCATGTGTGTATCTCGCTGTGGTCTTTGGGTAATGAGTCAGGCGGTGGGAATAACTTCCAAACAGCTCGGGAGGCTATCCGCAAGCTTGATACAACCCGTCTTATCCACTACGAAGGTAACAGCAGCTTCGGAGATGTGAGCAGTACGATGTATGCAGGTGTGGACGGCATCGAGAATACTGGCCGCAGCCGCCTCAACCAAACCAATCCGAAACCGCACATTCAATGCGAGAACAGCCACTCGATGGGTAACTCGATGGGTAACGTCCGCGAGTTTTTCGACTTATATGAGAAATACCCATGCCTCACGGGTGAGTTTATTTGGGACTGGAAGGACCAGGGATTACTGGCAAAGAACAGCAGTGGGAAGGACTATTTCGCCTATGGAGGAGACTTCGGCGACAATCCCAACGATGGTAATTTCTGTATTAACGGTCTTGTGAAACCTGACTGGACGTATACTGATAAGGTTTACAACACGAAAAAAATCTATCAGCCTCTTGAGTTCAAGCCTGTCAAGGGGGTGAACAACCGTTTCTTGCTGAAGAGTAAGCTGGCATTTGTGGACAATAGCTACCTTGACGTCACCTATACCGTCTTGGAAGAAGGCAAGGAAGTGGGCAAGGGTACCATTGATACGATTGTGAAAGCAGGCGACAGCACCCGCATCACCATTGATGCTCTTCCTGCCGACTACAAGGCTGACAGGGAGTATTTCATTCGCTTCTCTGCCAAACTCAAGGAGTCTACCTTATGGGCAGACGCCGGTTATGAGGTCGCTAGTGAGCAGCTTCCGCTCAATACTGCCAAGAAAGAGCCTATGAAGATTGCCAAGGGAGATGCTCTTACGGTTGAGGAGGCTTCCTCATCGGTTACGGTGGGCAATGTAACTGTTTCGAACAACGACTTCACTGCTGTATTCTCTAAGTCGCAAGGTACTCTACTTCGCTATACATACAAGGGGCAGGTTATCGTGAGCCAACTACTGAAGCCAAACATGTTCAGACTGCCAACCGATAACGACGGACGCCGCGCAGGTAGCTGGGACGACATGGGTCTTACTGCATTTACCGGTAAGGGCAAGGAAACAACCGTGACGAAGAGCGAAGACGGTCAGACTGTTGACATCAGTATGAAGAGTGTGTGGACGTCAACCACATCCCACAAGCTTGACCTTCAATTGGACTTCAAGATATGTGCCGACGGTACTATCATGGTGAATGCTGACATCAATCCTGCCGACCAGAACGCAGTTGTGCCACGTATTGGCTTCAAGCTCGAGATGCCTTCGAAGATGGAGCAGTTCACTTGGTTCGGTCGCGGTCCTTGGGACAGCTACGTGGACCGTAAGGAGGCTTGCTTCCCTGGTGTCTACGAGAGTACTGTGACCGATCAGTATGTGGAGTATGTAAAACCACAGGAGCACGGTACAAAACAAGAGGTAAGATGGATGGCCCTGACGAATGCGGAAGGTATCGGTGCCATGTTCGTAGCGCCCGACATGATGGCTGCATCGGCACTACATTGGCGTCCAGAGGACAACTACACCAATCGCAACTCCCGTGCGAACCATCCTTATCAGTTTAAGAAGACTGCGACGACCGTTGTGAACCTTGATGCCCGCACTCGAGGACTTGGAAACGCAAGCTGCGGTCCTGATGTGCTAAGGAAATACGAGTTGTATTCGTCCGACACAAAGTTCAGGTTCATTCTCATGCCTTTGGGTGAGAAGCTCACGGCTGAAGCTATGGCAGAGCGTGCACGCGTGGACATGCCGATTTGCCAACCGGTTGAGTGCACGCAGGCGGCGAACGGACGCATCACGATGAAGACTGCCACTCAGGGTGCTAGCATCTTCTATAGCATCGATGGAGGTAAGTACCAACCGTACAGCACTTCCGTGAGCCTGCCGAATGGCGGCACCATCACTGCCTACTGCACAGCAGACGGATATTTTAAAAGCCCTGTTTCGTCCTACCAGTTCCAGATGTATATCAATCGTTCTACGTGGAAGATTTACAGCGTTTCAAGTCAAGAGGGTGGTAATCCCGCAAGCAACGCAATCGACAATAATCCGTCGACCTTCTGGCACACACAGTACTCGGGCAGCACTCCTCGTCATCCACACACCATCGTGATAGACATGGCGAAGAATTATCTCGTGACTGCAGTCCTCTACACCGCCCGCACTGACGGTAATGAGAATGGTATGATCCGCGAATACGAGATTTACATCAGCAAGACGGTGAGCGACTTCGGCAGCGCTGTTGCTAAAGGTTCGTTCTCAAAGATTACCGCACAGCAGGAGGTTGCCTTGAAGAAACCGGTTGAGGGACGCTATCTCAAGCTTGTTGCCTTGTCTGAGGTGAACAACAACGCCTGGGCCTCAGCGTCTGAAATCAGCATTACTGCCAAGTCGAATGAAGCCCAAGCCATTAACGACATTACAAACGACTTGCCAGGGATGGATGTTATCTACGACCTAACCGGTAAGAAGTATACTGCAGAGCAGCTACCCTTGCTGAGCGGTATTTACATCCAGAACGGAAAGAAATACTTAGTGAGACAATAATCAACCAAAATAGCAGTCCTCCCAACACTTTCGGGCGGACTGCTCAAGTAACAATCTAATCTAATCAAGCATGGAACATTTATTGCCAAACAATTATTACTGCGTTATTCTGGCTGGAGGCATCGGTACGCGACTGTGGCCTGCGAGCCGGCAGGAAATGCCAAAGCAGTTCCTCGACATCCTTGGCACAGGAGAGACGCTGTTGCAAGCGACATACAAGAGATATGCGCGCTTTATAAATAAGGAGAACATTATTGTCATGTCGAACGAGCGGTACAAAGAGCTGACGAAGACACAATTGCCAGAATTACCCGCTGGAAACCTGCTGTTGGAGCCGATGCGCCGAAACACGGTGCCGAGCGTGGTGTGGGCATCCATTCACCTGACACGCATCGATTCTGATGCGGTGATGCTGGTGACTCCTGCCGACCAACTGATTACAGACGAGGTGACGTTTGAGACCGATATGCGCCAGGCATTCAACTATGTTGCCGCAAACGAACGTCTGCTCACGGTGGGCGTTACCCCCACGCATCCCGAGACATCGTATGGCTACATACAGATGAATGGTCAGCGGGCTGAAAACATCTTCCAGGTAAAGTCATTTACTGAGAAGCCCGAGGAGCAGTTTGCGCGCATGTTTATTGAAAGCCGCGAGTTCCTTTGGAATACCGGTCTCTTTCTTTGGGGAGCCCGCACGTTCTTGGACACTATCCGTCAGGTATCGAGCGAAGTGTCCGACATCCTGCAGCGCATGAAGGACATGCTGAGTGTGGGTGAGGACGTACCCGGACTTATTCAGCAGGCATTTGCTATTTGCCCCAACATCCCGCTCGAAACAGGTGTGCTGGAGAAGGTGGACAACGTCGATGTGATGATGTGTCGGTTCGGATGGAGCGACCTTGGCACATGGACTCAGGTGTTTAACATCCTCCCGAAGACAAAAGGCAACAACGTGGTCATCAGTGATGACGGCGATATCGATAACGAAGCTGAACGCAGGGCGTTAATGTATGACTCGACCGACTGCATCGTGAAGTTGCCCAAGGGTAAGATTGCAACTATTGAAGACCTTCACGGCTACGCCATCATCGACACGCCTGACATACTCATGATTTGTCGCAAAGGAGACCTGCAATCGATTCGTAATTTCGTGAACGACGTAACATTATTGAATAGTTAGTTAATTAAATATAAAGTCAATTATGCAGATACTGTTAACAGGAGGGGCCGGTTATATCGGCTCACACACCATCATTGAATTAGATAAGGCGGGACACTCTGTTGTCGTCGTCGACAACCTTGTAAACTCAAAGGAAGAGGCAATCCGCCGTGTTGAGAAAATCATTGGGAAGCCCGTACCTTTTGTTAAGGCCGACGTAAGAGACCGTGCAGCGATGGAAGAGATATTCAAGACCTACAGCATTGATGCTGTTATCCATTTTGCAGGTTTAAAAGCCGTTGGGGAAAGCTGTGAGAAGCCGCTCGAGTACTACGAGAACAACATGAACGCCACGTTCGTCCTGCTCGACGTCATGCGTAAGAACGGCTGCAAGAATATCATCTTCTCATCATCGGCAACCGTCTACGGTGATCCCGCACAGATTCCAATCACTGAAGCCTGTCCCAAGGGCCATTGCACGAATCCGTACGGACAGACCAAATCAATGCTTGAGGAAGTTATGATTGACGTTCAGAAGGCAGACCCGGAGTGGAACGTAGTCTTGCTGCGATATTTCAACCCCATCGGTGCACACAAGTCGGGCTTGATTGGCGAGAATCCCAATGGCATACCCAACAACCTCATGCCGTATATTACGCAGACAGCAATTGGCATCCGCAAGGAACTCGGAGTATTCGGTAATGACTACGACACACCCGACGGAACGGGCGTGCGCGACTATATCCACGTATGCGACCTTGCTTCTGGACACGTTGCAGCCCTGCAGGCCATTGACCAAAAATGCGGACTCGCTATCTACAACCTCGGAACGGGTCATGGCTACTCCGTACTCGATGTGGTCAATGCATTCCAAAAAGCCAATGGTTTGAAGGTGCCGTATGTCATCAAGCCACGACGACCTGGCGATATTGCAACCTGCTATTGCAACCCAGCGAAAGCAAAGGCAGAACTAGGGTGGGAAGCACAGTATGGCATTGAGGACATGTGTCGAGACTCTTGGAACTTCCAGAAAAACAATCCGAAAGGCTACGAAGCCTGACGGCTAGAATGTGAGCAGAAAGCGAAAGGATGCGTAGCAAGCGCATCCTTTTTTGTATGAAGTACAAAACCTGTCAAACGTATAAGCACTTGAATGCATTGTACAGTTCCGTTACGCACGCTAATAGCATAGCCGTAGAACTAAACCACCTACTGATAAGGTCATGGTGAATAGATTTGAAGTATTTAGGATAGACAACTCAAATGTTAGTTAGTTTTTCTTAGGATTTCTTGGTCGATAATAATAAAAGATGTATCTTTGTACACTGATTACGAAAAATAAAAAACATAATTCACGCAGACATGCACATTTTGAATAACAAACCATTAGTGGCTCATCTTTCTATGTTTGGTGCCTGTGCGGGATGGGGATTGATGGCTCCCGTTGGCAAGGATGCAATGACGCATGGGTTTGATGGTATCACAATGGTAACGTTTCGTGTGGTGGGTGCCTGTCTGCTGTTTTGGCTGGCATCGTCGTTCGCTCCCAAGGAGCATGTGCCTTTGCGCGACAAGCTTCTGTTTATCGGTGCGGGCTTGTTCGGTTTGGTGTGCAATCAGTGCTGTTATACTATAGGTTTGAGCATCACTTCGCCTATCAATGCATCAATCGTCACCACTTCCATGCCTATTTTTGCGATGCTGTTGTCGGCTTTGATACTGAAAGAACCGATAACGGGAAAGAAGGCTATAGGCGTGCTGCTGGGATGTAGTGGAGCACTGATGCTGATTCTGACTTCGGCTGCTAGTGTTTCCAACGAGGTGGGTGATATTCGTGGCGACTTGCTTTGCCTGTTTGCGCAATTATCGTTTGCGCTCTATCTGTCGCTCTTCAATCCGTTGATTCGTCGCTACAATGTGTTTACCATCAATAAGTATATGTTTATGTGGGCCTCGCTTATGCTGTTACCTTTTACATGCTTTCATGTTGCTGAGGTGGTGGCGGCTCCTATTCCTGCACGAACATGGTTGGAGGTAGCCTATGTGGTGTGTGGGGGTACTTTTGTCTGTTATATCCTTACCATGATAGGCCAACGCACATTGCGCCCCACGGTGGTCAGTGTGTATAACTATGTGCAGCCTATTGTTTCGGTAGCTGTATCGCTGCTGATGGGCATCGGTGTGTTGAAACCTGCGCATGCCCTGGCTGTAGTCCTCGTCTTCTCTGGAGTGTGGTTGGTGACGAAGTCCAAATCACGTCGTGATATGAATCGTGCGTATTTTAGAAAAAACAATCGGATATGAAAATACTGTTTATATTGCCAGGAGCAGGCGATTCGTTCTATTGTGGAAATTGCTTTCGTGATAACCTACAGGCTATGGCGCTACGCAAGGCTGGTCACGAAGTGGTCATCATGCCGTTGTATTTGCCTTTGAAACAGACTTCGATGCAGTGCACTGTGCCGTTATTCTTCCCTGTTACAACCTATTATGTGGAGCAGAAAATGTTTGGTCGTCGCAAGATGCCGTTGTGGATGAAGCGGCTGCTAGGCACGGATGCATTGCTCAGCATGGCTTCTTCTATGTCGGGTACGACTTCTGCTGAGGGCATGGAAGGTATGACCCTCAGTATGATAGAGGGGGAGGGGACGGCTTTTGATGAAAATGTGAAGGAACTGATTGACTGGGTGAAGCAAACGGAGAAGCCCGATGTTGTACAGTTGTCCTCTTCTTTGCTGCTGGGTATAGCCAAGGAACTGAAGAGGGAGATGGACGTTCCCATTGTCTGTTCCTTGCAGGACGAGGAGGTATGGATTGACAGCCTAAAGCCTGAGTTTGTGCGGAAAGCATGGATGAGTGTGGTGGCAAATGCCAAGTATGTTGACAGGTTCATCACTACCAGCTATTACTATCAGCAGGTGGTGAAGACCAAATTGCCGCAGTTGGGACTTGTGGATGTATTCTATCCAGGCATCGATGTGGCCAAGTATCATTCGGATGTTTATCCAGTGGACCCTACTATCGGCTTCTTTTATCGCATGAACGAACTCGACGGGTTGGACATATTGGCAAATGCTTTCGTGCTTTTGAAGCAGCGTGGCACAGTTCCTCACCTTAAACTTCGGATTGGAGGAGGATATACGAGCCCTGACAAGAAATTGATCAAGCAGGTGAAACGCACGTTGAAGCCATATGCTGCAAATGTGGTGATAGAGGAGACATACGACATGGACGAACACGCTGACTTCTATAGGAAAATAACAGTACTTTCCGTTCCGTTGCGTTTTCAGGAAGGTGTGGGATTGTATCTTTGCGAAGCCTTTGCTGCTGGAAGACCTGCCGTGGAGCCAAACACAGGCTCGTTTGCCGAGATTGTGGGTGATGCAGGATTGATTTATGAACCAAATGACGCCCAACACCTGGCAGATGCTTTGGAAAAGATGTTGACTGATTTTTATGGTAAGCTACTTCATGAATTAAGGTGACTGAATGGAATAACAAGAGAGGCTCCCGTTGGGGAACCTCTCTTTCGTTTTAATGCGTCTGTCGATTATTTCTTTCTATAGAAAGGTGACAGCTTGCTCATCGTCTTTGCCTTGGCAATGGCACGACGGGGAGAGTAATAGTAGTTGTCTGACATCTCCATCAGGTCTTCGGGGCTCATGCTGAGGCCTTCGATTGCGCTGACGTAGATCGGGGAGTCGATGTCGTATGCTGATGTTGCGTTTGCCACCAATTCGTCGTTCCAACGAGTCTGTGCCCATGAGTCGAACTCGAGAACGACTAGCTTGCCTTCCTTCTTGTTGTAGAAGTAGAAGCCTGCGTCTTCTCCGTCCTCGGTGGCTCTGGTGTCGTCATCTTCATCATACTTTTCCCATCCCTTGAGGTTTGCGTCGCACCAGCTGACGAGTTTGTCGAATGCTGAGCGGTCGCCGCCCATGTAGGCTTGGACGCCCTTGGTGAAGTAGGTGAATCCGGTGATGACGAGTCCGATTGGATACTCTCCTGCACTTGGGAACGGCATGAACGATGGTGCGTATGCCTTAATCAGCGGCTTCTTCGTCTCGCCCGATTCTACAAGGTTAAACGTGAGACCGGCACCGGTGAAGACAGCGTTGCCATTATTGTAGTCGATGTCTTCCCACTCGGTGTCTTCAGGAGTGTAAACTCGCATCACCCCTCGTCCGTTCATGTTGATGACGACTTGCTTTCCGTTGACATTGACTTCGTAGTTGGCCTGATTGACCTCAGCAAACGTCTGTCCTGTCTGTCCTTCGATGGCGTAGAAGAATTGTCCGATGGCTGTTCCGCTCGCGCGGTCGTATTGGTCGGAACTGATGACCCAGCGAATCATCTGGAAGTCAGGGTTGTTCCAGTCCCCTTCTTGTGTATACATGTCATAGTCTACGACATAGAAATGGTTGTCGATGATGGTTGCACCGCTCAATGGATTGTTGCCATTGATGGTGATTGGCAGTTCATAGTTCTTTTTGTTATCGGTTGTCACGTAGATGGTGCCTCCCTGTGTCTTCGACGGGTCAATCTTTGCATTGACTTCCACTTCGCCGAGGTCTACGTCGTTGCCGGTAATCTCGAAGTTCTTCGAGTAAACCTGTCCGTTGGCTGCACGAATCTTAAGTGTTGCCTGGCCTTTGTAGTTTGACGGAGACAAGATGTTGAACGATCCGTCGAAGTCGGTGACGTAGTACTTTGTCTGGTTGCCGTTGTATTCTATCCAAACAGTAGCGAGGTTGCTTCCATCTTGGTTGACAACCTTTCCTTTGATATGAGCCAGTTCGGGCAGAGTAAGTGTCTGGTTGACGGTTGTGCCGCCAGCGGCGCCCGGTATGTTGGTGCTCACGACAGGTGAGTAGCCGCCGTAGTCCTCTGAATTAACCCAGATTTTTACGTCGGTGTTCGCAGGAATGTAGCACTGAGCTACGCCCTGTGCGTTGGTCATACAAGTGGTCTGACCATCTACCTGAATGACAACCCAAGGAACGAGTGTGCCCTTCTTTGTCTTCACCGTGATGATACAGGTGACGCGCTTCTCAGGATAGTCGAGGTTTACCCATGAGAAATGCTTCACAGTACCTACATAAACACCGTTTTGGAGCGTTGCGCTGCCTTCCTCTTCCCACAGACCTGTGCTCTCGTTGAAGCTCCAGAGTGGAATAGAAGCAGGTGTGTTGTCTTTCAGACTCTCAGGGATTGGGAAGGTGAGCTGAGCCTCCTTGCCATCCTTCAGCTGGAGTGGATTACCGTTCTGGTCGGTCATCTCAACTTTGGTCATACCATAGCTGATGAGCTGAACCGTCTCGTTATTTGCATTAACAGCAGCAAGGTCACCACCTGGCATCATTGTGGCGAAGTTTTCGTCATCCGGGTTGAGATACAACATTTCAGACTTCACCGTTCCAGTGTAGTCCTTTCCTGTCTTGGCATCCTTGTAACCGTCGGCAGGCATCTTGACCTCCATGCCGGCGTTAGTCTTCAGCGTTTGAGCCGAAGCAGAAGCGTAAGTGGCATTGTCGGCAATCTTCGTATCGCTCTTGCTCACCATCACTACCTCCCATTTAGCCTTGTCGGCCTGGTCATACGAGCGAACTACGTCGAAATAGCCTTCCTTGCTGAAGTCTACAACGGTACGTCCCTTTACTACCTCGATGTCGGTCAGGGCAAATGCACCTGATGCATCGGTCGTGGTGACAGCTGTACCACTACCTACCTGTACGCCAGCCAATGGGTTGCCGTTAGTGTCTTTTACGAATCCAAGAAGTTCGGCTTTCTTCATTTCGCCTTTTACTTCTTTTTCGCGTTCCTGTTGGTTGTTGTTACCGCCACCGCCATTGTCGTCGTCGCTGCTACATGCGCACATCAGACCTACGGTAGCAATCATGAATGTTCCAAAAAGAATCTTGTTTAGTTTCATGTCGTTACTAATTTAGGGGTTATACATAAGTTTTAGTTATTTCGCTTGCAAAGATAAGAAGATAATCAAATACTACCAAATGTTTTTGTGTTTTTTTTCGATTATTGTTCAATATTTTGCTTTTTTACTCCTATTAATTACCGGATTCCACCTCCGCTACCTCCACCAGAGAAGCCTCCTCCTCCTCCGAACGAGCTGAAGCCACCACCGCCCCAACTACGGCTGGACCTGCTGCTCGATGGGTGCTCACGCAACATCTTAGCGCTGTATGCGTCAGCTGTGCCGCGCTGGAATACAGTGTAGATGGTCGGCACGGACATACCTTCTGCCATCTGGCCTGCGATGTCGTCCATCTTGAAGTACTCAGGGTTGATTTTCTTCATCTCCTTAATGACTCGACTAGCATTGCCGAATAGGGTGGCGTAGACCATATAGTCTTTCCAGAGTTTGCCCTCTTGGACGCCACGTTCGCTCAAGAGCGTGAACTCGGAAAGGTATTTCTTTAGTCCCATCAGTCGGCGAACCTCGTCTTTATTCGATGAGAGGTTAACGGTTCTGACGCCACGCAGGGTGTTGAGGAAAGAGTCGATGGTGCTCTGATTTTGCTTGTCCTTCATGTAGGCCTTGAGTTCCCAAGGTTCGAGCACGGTATCTTTGCCTGCGGCCAGTTCGAAGATGGTGTAGATTTTACGTAGCAGGATGTGGGCTTCGCCTTTCTTGTCCCATTTTTTCACCACGAAGGCTGGTACAACCTTGCCTTCACGGTTGGGATGGTTCTCGATGCCAAGTGCACCGAGATTGACAAGTTTGATGACGCAGGCCGAGAGCAGCTTATCGTAGTCAGCGGTACCGAAGCGCAACTTGTTGAGCACATCGTTAGCTGTCGACAGATTGCCGTCGAATGGGATTTCACGATACCAGTCGACACCTCTCTTGTATTTCCACCAAAGGACGAAATAGGTGATGGGTGCTGCTAAAAGACCTACCAGTCCGAAGAATATCATGCCGGCACCTACGAGATAGCCGATAATTTTCTCAAACCAATCTTCGCTGCTCCCAGAGCCGTCCTCGAACTCCATACCGTAATCGCTACCCTCCAGCGCACGTTGCTTTAAACTTTCGAAAGGTTCGCCGCCCGACATCGTGGGTTGAAAGATGCTGTCGTTAAACTCAGCCATGATAATCATGCAGTAATCGCTCTCGAACGCTTCTTCGCTTTCTGCATAGATGCATCCGTTTTCAAACCACACGGAACCTTTGTAGCCGAATGCCCAGATGTTGGCAACAGAGTCATTGATTTCGGTACCGTCGGCACATGACATCGTGAGCATCACATGCTGAGGATAGGGGCGTACGTTACGAGCTACGAACATGTAATTGAATCCATCAGACCCGTCATACGCCTTCAGAAGGTTGGTGACGGTGTAGGAGGTGGTGTACGTACGTTCGCCTTCATCGCCTAGTCCCCAGCACACTTCGTAGCCGTTTGCCTTCGTCACCAGACCGCATCGGCCTGCTTTTCCGGCACGGCTGCGGTCTACGTCCCAACGCCCAATATTCTCATATTTCATCCCCGTTTCGTCCTTCACCTCTAGGTCGCTTACCGTGCTGCCGTTGAGGTTACCGATGACGATATAGCACTCCGTACCTTCGGATGTGATCGTCATCTTACGTGTCTCGGTGATGCGTGCATCGCCATTCGGTTGCAACGACACATGGATGAAGAGGTCGTTGAGCGATGGCTGTGCAAAGGCGGAAAGAACGAACAGGAAGGCAGCTCCACAGATATTCAGACGCTTCATCATCCGTTGAATGCTTCCTTGAGATTTGGGTAACTCTTCTTCTGTTCCTCATCGACCTTGAGGTATTCTTTCACATCGAAATGGAGCATACTTGCCACGATGGATGAAGGCCATTGGCGCACCATGCGGTTCATCTTTGTTGCAGTGTCGTTGTAGACCATACGCGACATGCGCACATTCTCCTCATAGTCCTTCACTCCGTCCTGTACCTCGATGAAAAGGTTATCTGCCTTGAGTTCGGGATAGCTCTCACGGATAGCCAACAGCTGACCCATTACTTGGCGGAGTGCACTCTGCTGCTCATTAACAGCTTCTGGCGTATTGACACTCTCGCCACGACGCTGTTTGATGACGTTGATTAGGGTCTCTGACTCGTGCTTGGCATATTGAGCCGCAGTCTGAGCCAATCCCAAGAGTGCATCCCAACGTGAGTTCAACTGAACTTCAATCTGACTGAGCGCATTCTTGCACATTTCGTCGAGATTGACGAGCGAACGCTGGGTGCTGATAAAATAACCAATGATGATGAGGGCAAGTCCTACAAGGACGCCAACAATAATTCCAATTCCTGTCATAATACTAAATGTTTAATAGTTATTTAATTTTTGAAACCTATCTCTCCCCATTATCTCCCCATTATCTCCCTACTAAATACTCAGTTTCACTTTACCTCGGATGTCTGTACTTGAGCTGCCGATATAAAGGGTAAACGAACCTGGCTCAAGTTTCCAATTCTTCGATGCTTCGTCGTAGAATTTAAGGTCGTCATCCTTGATGGTAAACTCAACGGTCTTGGTTTCGCCTGGAGCCAGATTTATCTTCTTGAAGTGCTTCAGTTCTTTCACAGGACGAAGTACGCTTGCTTGGTCGTCACCCACATAAAGTTGAACAACTTCCTTGCCTGCCACCTTTCCTGAATTTGTAACGGCAACAGAGACTGTGCGTCCGCTGATGGTTGGTTTGCCATACTTAAAGGTGGTGTAGCTCAATCCGTATCCGAATGGGAAGAGGGCAGGGATGCCCTTCGTGTCATGCCAACGATAGCCCACGAGGATGTCTTCCTTGTAGGTCTGTTGTCCGCCAACGCCTGGATAAGACTCAGCACCAAACGACATTGCTCCGTTGTCTGTAAGCTTTACGGGGTAGGAGAACGGCAGTTTGCCGCTCGGACATACTTTGCCTGTTACGATATCAGCCACGATGTCGCCTGCATCACTTCCAAGATACCATGCGTGGAGAATGGCAGGCATGCGTTTCAGTTCAGGCAGTTCCATTGCATTTCCCGACATCATGACGAACACGATACGAGGATTAGCGTTGAGCAGAGCGGTGATGAGTTCGTTCTGTCCGAACGAGAGACCCATTGAGCGGCGGTCGCTACCTTCGCAGTCCTGTCCCGATTCCTTGTTCAGTCCACCTACGTAGATGACGATATCGGCTTGTTTGGCTTTCTCAACAGCTTCCTGACGCAGTTGCTCATTTGGATTGCGTTCTACGGCATAACCTTGAGCATAGTTAATCTTATCGCCATAGCGGTCTTTGAATGCCTTCAACACAGAGGTTTCGTGTTGTGGATTCAGCTCTGACGACTGACCGCCATGCGAGAGCACACGGGTGGCATTATCACCTACAATGAGTATCTTATTGTATTGGCTGATATCTATTGGCAATAACGGAGCCTTATTCTTGGTTAATGGGTCGTTCTTGAGCAATACTACGCCTTCGCTGCCGATAGCCTTCACGATTTCGGAATGAGCGGCAAAATCCATCTTGCCGAATCCCTGACGGTTCATTGCTGTACGGAAGATGAGTCGCAATACGCGACGTGCTTTATCATTGACCAGTTCCATAGGGTAGGTGCCATTACGCAGACCTACAAGGAAATCGTTGCCGAGGTAGCTCTCGTCGAAGCGGAAATTGCGTCCGAAGATGCCCTTGTCGGGACGGCTCGATGTACCCATCTCGATATCCAAACCATTGAAAGCAGCCTCTTTGGCATTGTGAGTTCCGTCCCAGTCAGACATTACAACACCATCGAATCCCCATTCGCCCTTCAGAATCTTCTGCAACGTATATTCGTTATGACAAGCATGCTGACCGCGAATCTTGTTGTATGCACCCATCAGCGCCCACACACCTGCTTCTTGAACAGCTGCACGGAAGGCTGGGAGGTAGATTTCACGCAGGGCACGTTCGCTTACTTCCACATTCACACTCATGCGGTTCGTCTCCTGATTGTTCACACAAAAATGCTTCACACAACTGGCTACTCCATTCGATTGTACACCTTTAATATAAGGTACCACTAGTGTGGCAGCCAAACAGGGGTCTTCGCCCATATACTCGAAGTTGCGGCCGTTGAGCGGGGTGCGATAGATGTTGACACCAGGACCTAGCATCACGTTCTTATTACGATAGCGAGCCTCTTCACCCACTCCTTTTCCGTAAGCGTATGCCAACTCTTCGTTCCATGTGGCAGCCAGGCAGGTGAGGGTAGGGAAGGCGGTACATGAGTCGATTTCCCATCCCGAATGTCCCCAGTCGGCCCAGTTCATCTCGAAACGGACACCATGAGGGCCGTCGCTCGACCACAAGCCTGGAATACCCAGACGAGGCACTCCGTTCGAGTAGAACTTACCCTGAGCGTGGCATAGTTTCACCTTCTCTTCGAGCGTCATACGGCTTAATGCGTCATTCACACGTGCCTCAATGGGCTGTTTCTCATCAAGATATACGGGGCTTCCCTGTGTTTGGGAATTCTGGGCATGAAGCGACATGTTCATCAGCACGATGCCCAAGATTGTAAAGATTTGTTTCATGATAGTTTTGATTGTTGATATTTGTTTACAAGACAAAATTACGACTTAATTATGAATTATGCATTATGAATTACGAATTATTTATGCTTTTACACCTTATTTTTAATTAAAAGGAAGTAGTTTTTTCTCTTTTTTAGCAAAAAAAAGTAAATAGTAAATGGTTAAATGGTAAATAATTCGTACCTTTGCACCACTTATGAAGATCAGGCAGATTATTGATGCCCTTGAAGACTTTGCGCCTTTGGCCCTGCAAGACGGATTCGACAATGCTGGATTGCAGATTGGATTACCTCAGGACGTAGATGCTACAGGGGTATTGTTGTGTTTAGACGTGACTGAGGCGATTATCGACGAAGCCGTCAGTCGAGGTTGCAACATGGTGGTGAGCCACCATCCGTTGCTGTTTCATCCGTTGAAGTCTATCTCGGGCAAGGATTACGTGGAGCGAGTAGTCATCAAGGCCATCCAAAAAGGGATTACCCTCTATGCCGCTCACACCAATCTCGACAACGCTCCAGGTGGGGTGAACCACAAGATGGCAGAGAAGTTACAGCTGGCTTCCCTCGAGTGGCTTGAACCCAAACAGGCGTTGGAAGGCGGAAGCGGACTTGTGGGCGAATTACCTGCAGCAATGCCGCAACAAGAGTTCGTCCGTTTGGTAAAGGACACCTTCCGTGTCGACAGCATTCGCTACAACGATTGGGCAGGTCAGACGGTCAAGCGTGTGGCACTCTGTGGAGGTGCTGGCGCTTTTCTCATTCCGAAAGCGATAAGCAAAGGGGCTGATGCCTTCATCACTGGCGAAATAGGCTACCATAGATTCTTTGGCTACGAAGAAAGCATCCTGCTGATGGAACTTGGGCACTATGAGAGCGAGCAATATACGCTGGAACTGTTCCGCGACATTTTGGCAAAAGCAGCTCCTGAACTCCCCGTCAGCTTTACGGCAGTTAAGACCAACCCCATAAGGGAAATGTAAAAAGGATTAAATGTAAAATTATCAACTATTAATAGTAACAGAAAATGAAACGTAAATTATCACCCGCAGAATTATCAGTAGAGGATAAGTTGAAACTCCTTTACCAGTTGCAGACAGTGCTCTCTGAAATCGACCGCATCCGCACCCTCCGTGGTGAGTTGCCACTCGAAGTAGAAGACCTGGAAGATGAAGTAGAGGGTCTCCATACCCGTATGGAACGCACTCATAAGGAAATTGCAGAGCTTCGTTCTTCTGTCAACGCACTCAAGGGCGACATCGAACTGGCTAATGGTAAGATCAATACCTACAAGGAACAGCTTGACAATGTACGCAACAACCGTGAGTACGACACCTTGAACAAGGAAATAGAGTTCCAGACCCTTGAGGTAGAACTTTGCAACAAGAAGATCCGTGAGGCAGTTAATGCAGAGAAGCAGAAGGAAGAGCTGCTTGTAGCAAGCCAGAATCTGCTCGACGAGCGTTTGCAGGACCTTGAAGAGAAGAAGAACGAACTCGACGAAATCGTAGCAGAGACAAAAGCCGACGAAGAGAAGCTGCGTGAGAAGGCAAAGAACCTCGAACTCGCAATCGAACCAAACCTTCTGCGTTCATTCAAGCGTATTCGTAAGAGCAGCCGCAATGGTTTGGGTATCGTGTATGTACAGCGCGACTCTTGTGGCGGATGTTTCGCACAGATTCCTCCTCAGCGTCAGCTCGATGTACGCATCCACAAGAAAATCATCGTTTGCGAGTATTGCGGACGTATCCTCATCGACCCAGAGTTGGCAGGTGTAAAGATCGAGAAGCCTGTTGAGGAGCCAAAGCGCCGTACACGCCGTGCACGTGCAGCCAAAGCTGCTGAGGCAGAAACTCCCGTTGTGATTGAACCGTCTCCAGTTGACGACATTCTTGACGACATCGAAGAATAATTCCCTATGACGAAACTCACAGTACCAGTCTTGCTGCTTACCGGATATCTTGGAAGTGGCAAGACTACCTTATTAAACCGTATCCTCACCAACCGTCGCGGCATCAAGTTTGCCGTTATCGTCAACGATATAGGAGAGGTGAATATCGATGCCACGCTCATCGAGAAAGGTGGGGTAGTGGGGCAGAAAGACGATAACCTCGTAGCCTTGCAGAACGGATGTATCTGCTGCACACTCAAGATGGACCTTGTCGAACAGTTGCACGACCTCGTGAAGATGCATACCTTCGACTACATCGTCATCGAGGCAAGCGGCATTTGCGAACCTGCGCCTATCGCTCAAACCATCTGCTCCATCCCTTATATGGAGGAGAAATACCGTAAGGACGGCTACCCTGTGCTCGATTGTATCGTCACTGTGGTCGATGCACTCCGTATGCGTGATGAGTTTGGAAGCGGAAACGATTTGATGCGCCAGCAGATCGACGAGGAAGATATTGAGAATCTTGTCATCCAGCAGATAGAGTTCTGTAACATCGTGCTGCTCAACAAGGCGGCAGAGGTCGAACCGCATGAACTGGAACGCATCCGGCAAATTGTGCGTGCACTGCAGCCAAAGGCAGAAATCATCGATTGCAACTATGGTGATGTCGACCTCGACCTGCTGCTCGATACCCATCTCTTCGATTTCAACAAAGTTGCTTCCTCAGCAGCATGGATTGAGGAAATCGAAGGTCATCATGATGAGGATGAAGATGATGATGACGACGATCATCATGACCACGACCATGAAGAGGAAGATGATGATGAAGATGATGATCATCATCACCATCACGATCATGAACACCATCACCATCATCACCACCACGATGACGAAGGCGAGGCAGAAGAATACGGAATAGGCACCTTTGTTTACTATCGCCGTCAGCCGTTCGACCTCATGCTCTTCGATGAGTTTGTCGCCCAGCATTGGCCCAAGAACGTCATCCGGGCAAAAGGCATCTGCTATTTCTGCGACGAACCCGAGATGTGCTATGTCTTCGAGCAGGCAGGTCGCCAGATGTCAGTCAGCAAAGCCGGACAATGGTACGCCACGATGCCTGCCGATGAACTCCAACGGCTTATGGAAGCCGAACCTGCCGTTCGCAAAGATTGGGACGAAACCTACGGCGACCGCATGCAGAAGATTGTGTTCATCGGACAACATCTCGACACGAAAGCCATTACACGCGAACTCGACCGCTGTATCCGAGTCGTGAAAGTATAATAAAAATAGGTGCAAACAACAGATTTGCACCTATTTCTTTTTATAGACCGCTAAACGAGACACCCCGTTTTTATCTATTTTCGTCCATTCCGTGCTTTTCGATGTTTTCGGAATAAAGGTCTCCATTGTCCATTCTCCATTTTACATTTTATTTCTATTTGTCAAAATCGACACAGGAATTTGCATGTGAGCCCGTTTTCCCCTATAAACCCTTAAAGTCGGGAATATCATCTAAGAACTCATACGTCTGCCGCACGTAATCCATCCTACAGCAGTAATGCTCCAGACCGTTGCTCACGATGAGATAGTCAACCTGCATCACCAGGTTGTATCGGCAGATCTGAGCAAATACCCGCTGCGAAATCTTTACATCAGGACGCTTATACTCGATGATGACACGAGGCCTCAAATCACGTTGATACACCACCGTATCGCAACGCCTGCTCATCCCGTTCAACTCAATCCGCACCTCGTTTGCCATCAAGGCAGGACTATACCCCTTCTCACCGATGAGGAACGCCACAAAGTGCTGACGCACCCACTCCTCAGGAGTCAGCGCTACATATCGGCGACGCAAAGCATCCCAGATCTTAATCCGTCCACCTTCAGTCTTCGTTCTTGCCTCAATCGGCGGCAAATTCAGTTTCATGAGTATCGTCGTAACAGTGTTTGAACTTACAGTTGCAAAGTTATAGCTTTTTGTTGAATTGGCAAAATGATTATGCAACTTTTTCATCTTTGACTTTCGACTTTAGACTTTAGATACATCTTGAGCCTGTCGAAATGACCTTAGACTTTAGACATACCAAGCCGATAGCCAATTAGCCCCTAACAAAAAAAGTTGCTACCTTCACAGGCAGCAACTTCTTCAATTCTTTAATGATTACCTTTTTATTGCTGTCCGGTAAAAGTTGAAAAGCAAGTGCTCAGTCCAATATGCACTATGTAGTTCAAAATGAAACATATAATAAAAAATTAACTAAGTATTGATGTAATAAATGAGCAGTCAATTCAATGACTGCTCATTCTCATATAGACATTTGTGCTAACGAGAACAAAGTTTGGGAATCTTTTCATAGGAATGGCGATGGTGTAAACAGACTAGTCGTTGTTATAGTTAATGAGGTCAAAGGGATGATGGCTCTGATGTCTTCCACCAGTTCCTTATACTTCTCTTCTTTTGTCATGAATGATTGTATCATTATTATTTACGGATGTAATAAGTAGGATTGCCACTAGGTTCTGTTAATTTCAGACGTGTGCCAGTCTTATCAATGTTGGTTCCCTGTGCCACGCGTTGGTCCAGTCCCAACTGATTTATATATATTTGTTTTCCTTGCTCGCCACACAAATCATCTTCCATCCTGGCAACAAGTTCCGCATTTTCATTAATGGATGTAACGTCTTTGTCATCGAGTTCCATCTTGATTGTATCTATATCGTAATTCTTCACCAGCGAGTCGCCCTCGATTGACCAAGTACCATCCATAGTAACATACAGTACCATGGTACCTAGGAAGAATGGGTGCTTAATATTGTGAGACCGACGTGTAGTGAAGGTATGATCCTTGCGAAATTCGAATATAACACTTTCTTGTCCGTCTGTTAAAACACCCTCCCACGTACCAATCAACTGTTTTTCTTTAACGGGACGAACAGTCATATAGGTGTTATTCTTGAATCTTTCCATATCTTCCTCGGAGATATTCATCAGGAACTTGTTTTCCTCATTCACGTCGGCAAAGGTCAAAATATTTTTATATAATTCAGTTCGCTTTCCGGAATTTGAGACATAATTCGAAACACGTTTTGACTGAAGCAATCTTCGGCATAAGGCTATGAATGATTCACGGGTATCCATTTCACTACTTTCTATAATTATCTGGTATTCCTCCTCCTTTGTGACTGGTTTCTGAAAGCAAATCCACTCTTCGGATTGTTTCTCAAGCATGTTTCTGGCGTTGTAGAAGGTCATAACATTATTCAGGAACTTTCTGTCGTTAAGTGTGCGCCACGATTCCTGACTGCTATTGAAGATGTTCTCATTTGTTTTTTTAAACTCTTCGTCTATATTAAAATGAGCAGAGGTTATGTAATTGAAGAATATAAAGAGCGTATCGTCAGGGATACTTTCCAAGCGGTCTATGTTATGCTGCAGATAATTTGTGACAGCGTAGCCTCTTTCCTCAATAGATAAGCGGTTCCGAATAACTGTCAGGCTCTGGTCAATATCGTTGATGATGGTCATAGCCAACATTCTGCGAGCCTGTTCCTGTTTTTTATTCTCCAACCAGGCAGAAGTACCGAAGGTTAAGACAATAGAGATTGTTGTAGCAATTATGGTAAGTAACAACTCTTTGACTGTACCATTAAACTTGTTTTTCCCCCAAAATTTGGGCATTCTAAATTTTGCATTCATATATTAATAGATTCTGTAACCCGTTGGCGGAATTAAATCAGTGCGTATTTATCCTGCCTATGGGCTTGTTGTTATTATAGTTAATGTGTTGTAATGCGGTCATTACTCTCTTCTTTCCAACTTGATGTGCGCCACGTAGAAGCAAAGGTTTCAAACTTTTGCTATTCTTCCATTCAAATAGAAGGGCATCGATTGATTGCTCTATATACATACTTGTTTTTGCATTTAAACTGGTGCAAAAGTAGTCATTTTCGTTGAGACAAACAAATATATTACCTCTTTTCTGATCAATACTTAGTTAATTTTTATTATATGTTTCATTTTGAACTACATAGTGCATATTGGACTGAGCACTTGCTTTTCAACTTTTAGCGGACAGCAATATTACCTTTTTCAAATTATAATTATTTACATTGCCCTAATGGGCAGATGGTGCTTCCCATCTTCGCACCTCAACGCCTTGTGGCGGTTTCTGCCTTCGCTCACGTAGCCGACGTGAATCCTCTTGCTGCCGTTCGGCCTCGTTTCCCAGATGATTTGGTCGTAATCGAGATGCTTCACCATCCAATCACACACCGCCTTCAGTGGCATTTCTTGGTTCTTGATATAGATGTCGGCTGCCTGGCCTGTCTGATGCTGCGACGTGGTGACACCATTCACGACCTTGTTCAGCCTCGGGCATCGGTAGCCGCTACTGATATAGATCGGCACTCCGAAATGCTGGCGTACGGGTTCCAATACGTTTTCACAAAGTGCCTGAATGTTCGTCAACTGTACAGGAGTGATGTCTTCATTATCTATTCCTCTCTTCGTAGCAGTTTCGCTACGGATGAACTCCCACAGCGTGAAATGCTGTGAGAGCTTCTTCTTTCTATCGTACTTCATATTTTTGTTTTCTCATATCCTTATTTGTTTTTTCTTTTTGACCAAATGACCATGACCATCATGACCAGATGGCGGCATGCCATTTTTTCACGTCTTCCTGTACTGACCATCGTCGGTCAGGATGACCAGCCCTTGCTTTCGCCAGTTCTTCAGCATCTGCCGTACGGTATTGTGGGTTACGTTGGCACCCTTCATGGCAATCGTTTGCTGCATGGCTTGTTCTGTGGTAAACTGCCCGTCCAGACGTTCGTAGATTGAGTCGTTCTTGCCTCTCTTCTTCCTTTCGTTGCTTCCTGTATAGTCTCGGCTATTGAAAGCTACCGTCGTAGCTTTTTCTTAGCATGATGGAGAAATCGCTCATAGCCGAACGCCATTTCTGTGCCACCGTATCGGCCTTAGGAGTGAACGAGAAAGCATGTTTGCCACCCGTCTTTCGAATCTGAGGTAAAACCTCATTTGTCACCCAACGCTTGAACTGTCGAGCCTGTGGCAACTTCGATGAGAGCACCAGAGCGTAGAGGCCACTTTCGTTGATGATAACGGCCTTGCTCTTGTAGTTAGAACCAGTCCCCTGAATCAGGGTAGTGGTTTTGTCGTCACTGTCGACGTGAGCACTCAGCGCATTCTCAGGTTTTGCATACCCTAATGCCTGAGCCACGTCCTTACCTACGAAAAAGGTTTCACCCTTCTCGTTCATCATCGTACGAATATCTCCGAACAGATGATGATGAAATTTCTTGATGATTCCCATAATGTAATAATTAAAAATGATTATGTATGCACATATATGTGCGTGAGTTGTGTATCAGTAAGTCAACGAGCACCGTCATCAGTCGCGTTCGACTTTTGACGCTGCAAAGGTACGATAAAGGCACAAAAAAAACCTGCTACGTAGTAGGTACGCGTAGCAGGTACGGATTTTTGTAACTCGCTGTAAATCAGCGCAATACGTGATTTAGTTTTTCTTGGAATTTTAGAGATTTCTTCTGTTCAAGCGCTTTATTGAGGTAACTGCGAAGTGTTTCAGGTTTCTCGTTCCATAGTTGTCCGAATACCTGCCACACCTCATTCAAATCGATACGTTCACTTACGGCTTTAGCCACCAAAGTCCGCTCTGTTCCACTCAATCCATTGGGCTGCCAATCTTCATTGAGAACTCCTGCATCCACCTTCTTCAGAAGGTCAGAAATCACATCTTTAATCTCTTTTGCAATCATAAAAGTTCTCCTTTAGTAAGTTTTGTTGTTTGTGCCCGCAAAGATACAAGAAAGGTGTACCATAACGCGGTACACCTTCCGATTTTTTTCGTGTTTTCAATCAAAAAATGTCCCTTTACCCTCCTAAATTACACCTAACTGCCTTTTCAGTTCCTGATTTTCGAGATACAGCTCCCTGTACACGTTCACACTGCGCGACAGCAAATCATGCATCTCTTCTCTTTCCTTGTCTTTTTTTGGTTTCATAAGTACTTCTTTTGGTAATGAATTGTTCTTTTATTATCTCAATTTAAACTGCTTGATTATCTCTGTTTCATTCGACTGCAAAGCTACGCATTTTTTTTCAATCCTCAAAGAGATTCACCCACTATTTTCAAACTTTTTTTTCAGCCCCCTCTACAGCTATATACAGCAAGAGGGCAAAAATGCCCTCCTGCCCGTTTGCTCTCAAAGATCCCAAAAATTGTGAATAGTTGCGCATTGCTGTCCACTCTGCCGCCATCAAGACTCTTTCTCATAACCTTATTCTATTCTGGTTTCCTGTATAATTGTATAGAAGTCGTTTGTTTGTTGCCGGTAGGAGTCGGTTCCTCAAAAGTCCACACCATCGTGTGGGCGCTCCTGTCAAACGAGACAACATTTTCAACTTTCGTGTCGGTTCGATGCCTGAATGTCTTCAGGATGTAGTTCCTCGCCATTTCTTTCTTGATTTCCAGACTGTCTTTCAGGCGTTCCAGAGCCGACTGTGGGAAATTGCTGGTGTCAAAGTCACACGAAAGCATTTCTGCCGTACTGAAATCGTACTCGTTTCTTAGCGTGTCGCCATCCAGTTTCCACGTCCCTTTCGTGTGGATGGTCGTTGGGACCAAAACGAGGACTTCTTTCTGCTCCGTCACGAGTATACTCCGCATCTGAAGTTCCATGACCCAAGTTCTTTCGAAAGTGTTATCCTCATGTAACGCGATAGTATCCTTGTTCAGCAGCCATGTGCCAAGAATCAAGTCGGCCATATCCTGCTTCGAAATGTTCTCCGAATTCTGCTTGATATACTTTTCTATATCCTCGTCTGTGATGTTCATCAGCAGTTTGCAGAGCCATCCCTTAAGTGTTTAGCTTGCGCCTGAAATTAGGCATTTTGACTTCTCTCGTTCATAATGATTACTGTGGCTCAACGTCCCCTTTTTTACTTGTTCTTTTTTGACTTCTTCATGTATTTGCGGTATGCATCGAGCAGCTGCTGGCGGCGCTCGGGCGTGACGGTAATCAGCCGTGTATTGTTGGTGTCCTGCGGCTTGACGCCGTCTTGCATCTTAATGCCGTCTTGGTTAAAAAAGAAAGAAGCGTCCCACTGGCGCTCGCCCAGATCGTCATGGACCTTGCCGTCGTCACAGCAGTAGAAAACCGATTTTTGGTCTCCTTCGGTTTTATTCCACCACCCCAAGAGAGGCTTCTCGATGTTCCACTCGTTCAGAGAAAGCGCGATGTACTTCTTGCCATCGAAGGTCAGTTCCAGAAGTTTGTCGCCGAACATCTCCTTGTATTTCGATATCAGTTGGTCGTACAGTATAGCCGTCATAACGTCCGTGTACTCTATTCCCGGAATCTTGTCCTTGGTCAGACGATTGCGGAGTTCCGTCATGTAATACAGCGACCTTTCCGTCTCCTCTTTCGTCATGCTGTACATCGCACCCCACATGTCGAACAGGTATGAGTAACTCCCGTCCTCGCCCAGGCGCACGCCCATCTTTTCGGCATGTCTCATCGCGTCTATGTAGAACAAGGCGCGGTCCAGGTCATCCTTCCCGGAAGCCATCATCGTCAGCATAAACCCTGCCGCAGGAATCACCGAGTCGGGTACCTCCTTTTTAAGGTCCATAGCAAGGTGAAAGAGACGCTCAAAGTATTTCTCTGCCTGCGCCGGGTTATACATTTCGGTCCCCTTGTTGACCAGGAACATGCCCGCATCAAATTGGGCCTTCCAGTCCGTGGGGTTCTCGTCTGCCGCTTTCGTCAAGCGAAGCATCTTCTCGGTCTTGCTTTCCGTCTCACCCGTCTGGGCGTTCACATTCATTGCAGCGAAGCAAGCAAATACTGCCATTACAATAATCTTTCTCATAGTTAATAATGTTTTAATGGGTCTATAATGTTTATAATTATTCATACTTGCGCAGCTTGTCACACAAATCCGTGTCATCGAGAAACTGCTCTTTGTAATCGTCGGCAATACGGTTGGTCAGACGTATGCTATATCATCGTCTTCTTGAACAACCCCAATCTTGCGACGAGGCTTCTCTCTAGGCTCCTTCGATTGCAACTCTGAGAGGGCGGTACTGATGGCTTCAATCTGAGCGCGAGTGTCTTCATTAATCTCATTCTGATCATGCAGGATGTCTTCGATGTCGAGTTTCAAATCTTCGAAATCTTTACGCAACTGAGCAACGTCGGCAGCTGTCTGTGGCAGGGATGCAGCCATGTGGCGGAATTCAACAAAAGCACGCATGATTTCACGATTCACCTTGATGGCTACAGGCGACCTCAACACACTGCTAAGCATAGCAACACCCAGTTCGGTAAATGCAAAAGGAAGGTATTTAATATTATGACCTTGCTTTGTGTTCATGGTGCCAATTTGGCATCTTGAAAGTTCATCGCGAGTGACCTCAAACATAAAGTCATCTCCTTCGAAGCGTTCAATGTTTCGACGAACCTGCCTTTTTAATTGCGATGTTTCAATCCCATAGGCTGCGGCCAAATCGAAGTCCAGCATCACTCGCTGACCTCGTATCTCATATATCTTGCTTTGAATGTTCTGGATATCATTCATGATCGGTACAGATTGTATTTGACTGCAAAGATAATAATAATTACCATTTTACCATTTACCATTTACTATTATTCTGCAAATCAATGTGTCTTTTCTTCACAAATACTTTGTTTTTGTAGTTTGACACTTATCAGTAATGGTTATGGGTTATAGGTTATTAAAATGAAAAAACAATGTTTTTTGACTGTTCTGAGGCGTAATTTGTTAATGTATAATGGAAATAAGGTACCCAACAGGCATTCAACCTATGGCAGGGTTAAGGTAAAAACCATTCAACTTTTTCTAGGGAATACAGGAGTTTGCGTTTCACGTTTCAGTTGTTTCAGTTAAAAACTGAGTAGTGAAAAATCAAAAAGAAATTTTATATTATATATTATATATTTATATATAATATATAATATAAGTTATTTTTGTGGGTTGGAATACCTAAAAATGAACTGAAACAACTGAAACGTGAAACAGTTCC